>Ga0208390_1000151_pt1 | contig 22078 bp, 22 predicted proteins | sample Knorr_S7_td_Surf_FD_185594 | JGI IMG/M metagenome (GOLD analysis project Ga0208390, IMG submission 185594) | Marine microbial communities from Southern Atlantic Ocean transect - Knorr_S7_td_SurfaceA_ad_6m_LV_A (SPAdes) (version 2) | ecosystem: Environmental > Aquatic > Marine > Oceanic | place...
AGGGCACCGGTGCTTCCGCCCCACTCTTCAGGGGTCATGTTGGCGTGTCCGCCACCGTTGGGTCCGTACCAACCGTCGTCTGCACTCGGGCAACCAAGCCAGCGTCCGACCTCGTTGTCCTGTGGCCACGAGATGCCCTCTGGATCGGGCACCGGTGGAGGGTTCGAGACGTCGACGATTCGAAGACCTGCATCCCAGTACGAGATGTACAGCAGGGCCTGGCCCGTGATGGGGTGAATGTGGAACACGTTGTCGTGGTTAAACAGCGAGCCGCCGCACGTGGTTTCGGGTTCGGGGGAGTAGCCGCCCCATCGAATGATTTCGCGGCTGGTGTTCTGGTCCTCGTCGTTGACGTCCGGGCGCCAGGATTCGAACCCAAGTGGAACATAGAACACCTGCGTGCCCTTGTAGAAGGTGCCTGAACTGCCCTCCACCATTTCGGGGTAAGGGTCGGCGCCGTAGAGGAACAAGTGGCACTCCTCTTGAGCGTAAATGACGGGCGCGTTCTCCCAGTCGCAGTCCACGTGAAGGTCTTGGTTGTGGAACCCTGCCGGGGGGTTGTTCCATTCGGCCACCTTGATCGGGCCGGTCTTGTCCGAGACATCGATGACATCGAGGCGGTTGGCCCCGCTGTTGGCGTCATCGTCTTGTGGAATCGGGTCGAGGTCGCTGTTGGTCAACTCATGGTTGACCAGAACCCAGTTGTTGTCGGGTGTCACCTTGATGTCAATCATTCGCCCGATTTCAGCGTAGTACGTCGAAAGAAGGACAATGTTGTTGGGCTCCGAGATGTCAAGAATCTCAAACTGGTTGTACGAGGAGACGTAGGCGTAGCAACCGCCGGTGCCGTCGGGATGCTTCACGCAGTCTTCGAGGAAGTTGCCCTCAATCGAAATTTCCGACGAGTCGCCGGGCGTGGGTCCGACGTTCTTGAATTCCGGATAGCACGGACGTCCGGCAACGTTGTCCAGCTCGGCAGGAGGGGCAACGTTTCCATCGCAGTTCAAGTTGTGATAGTCGATGAGCAGCATGTTTTCGGTCTGCAGTCGATGAGCCATGAGATCGCTGTGACTGTGATTTTCATCCTCAATTTCAACCACTGGGTCGATCCACTGAGCGGTTTGACTGCCGCCGTTCTCGTCGGCATCCCCGTCCAGACTCATGTAAGCCAGACCGGAAATCACGCTGATGGTGAGCAAGGCAACAAGAGCGATGACAATGACCTTGTCGGCGGCTCGCTCGTCGTCTTTCAATCTCCTCGTTTGCATGGGGGATGCGTCGTTGGAGTTCTATTTCAAGCCAAGGGTGTGTTCCATTCAAATCCTGATTTGTTTTATGTAGCCCCCCCGGATAGCGTTGGTTGATGAAGCGCCATACGGCATTCCTGTGCCTCGTCGTTGTTTCCTCTCTGCTCGCCACGAGCGCCGTGCAAGCCCACTCTGCGGACACCTTCACGGTGGTCATCAAGCAAAGCGGATTGACTCCAAGCACGTCCCAAATCACCTACAACGACTCCGTGGTGTGGCACAACACGGACGGTCGTGAAAACATCACCCATCGTATTGTGCTCGACTTCGACGGTGACGGTTTGTTCAACGGAACCGATGACTGGGACTCGGGTGAATTGGTGCCCGAGTGTAACAACACGGAAAACGACAACGGCACCGAGGCCAGCGAAGATGAATGCAACATCACCTTCCTGGTTTGGTTCAATGGAACGTGGGGGGTTGGCGAATACAACTATCAGGACATGCTTTCCGACGGAACCGTCCTCAACGGGACCATCGTGGTGGTGGAAGACGTGCACGTCGAGAACTCGACCGCTCCGGAAATCGGCAGCACCTTTGGGTCGTTTGAGGATCGGCAGGGAAGCGACGGGATGGAAGAGGAGTCCGAGGACGATGAGGCTCAACGATTGTTGCTGATGATCGGTGCTGGCTCGGGCCTGGGTGCCGTCGGGTTGCTCGTTTTGTTGTTGATGCGTCGCTCCTGAGTGACGTCGTTCACCTGCGAAATTCAGAGGGTGTTGAGGTAGCGAAGGTCTTCCAAGAACAGATCGAGAATCCAATCGTTGTCGCCCCACCAAACACGTTGGTTTCCAAATCGATCTACGAGGATGGTTCCCGTCTCGTGGTTGATGGTGTAGTCGTCGGGATGGTGTCGGGCTGAGGAGTTGTTGGTGGTCGTTGCGTTGTTGGCGTCGTATTCCTCGATGGTGAGGCCGACGCCGAAGTTCACCCACACGTCCTGAAGGGCCAACATGGACGGGTGCTCGGAATCGTTGCTCGACGAGGTGAGATGATTCCAAGTTGAGTTCGTTCCTGTCTTCCAGTCGTGGAGCACCGATACGTTGTCTCGCCACGGGTCAACGGTGATGGTGAGGAAGGTTGTTTTGTTCAACTCGTCCTGACTCAACTGCGACTTGACCCACTTCATGTTGTAGGTCACGATTGGACAGATATCAAGGCAGTTCGTGAACAAAAAGGCGATGGCGAGCGTGGTGTTTGCAGCCTGTTCCGAATAGGTCCATTCGGTGCCTTCGCTGCTCATGAGGGTGAAGTCATTGACCTTCACGGGTTCGAGAGCTTCGCCGTGTGGCGTCCATTCGTCTGCGTCGGACGGTGTCAGGCAACCGGCCAGCAACAAACTGGCGCATGCAAGCACTGAGAACAGTTTGTTCCTCACAACATCACCTCACAAGCGGTAAGGAAGGTCCGCATCCAACTGGACAAGATAGAGCCCTGTTGAAATACATGACGCATACGTTATGCCGTCGTGGTGTTCGACCGCCCATAAGAAGGGAACCCAGCCGAAGTCGTAGAAACTCGAGTCAAGCGGCGTACCGTCAACGCCGTGCGGAAGGTAGTACGCCACCGTTGCTTCCTCGTGGGTTGCAATTCGGTCGTCGGGGTCGGAGGGGGCGACGAGGGTTTCAATGTCAACCACCCAAAGACCAGCGTGATAGTGAGAGACGTAGAGGCGACCGTCCCACCCCCCACCGTGACTTTGGTCGGTGGTTTCGTTGGTCTCGAAGTAAGCACTGTCGAGGTTGTGCGGAGAGAAGAGAAGCCATTCGTCGCCGTTGGGGTGGGCCTCGCAATCCTCGCCGTAGCAATGGTCCTCCGCAAACGGTATTTCCCAGTCCCGTATCAGCTTGGGTTTGAACTTGAACTGCCCGTCTTCCATGGTGTAATCGGTGGTGTCGATGAGGTACATGACGCCAACGCCCACGCTGGTGCTCAGGGTTTCAACCGCAGCCGTGACCAAATGAACAGGTTCCGTGGAGTACCCAACGTGAGAAAGATCCACCATGGTGGGGAAGGGTTCAGCATAGTGAATGTAAGAAACACGCCCACCGTTCTCGTTTCCGGTTGGGCCGCTGTCGGGTTGGCCGTCGTCGTCAAGGTCGAGGAAATCCATCCACAGACCGACCTCGGGGGCGCGCCAGCGGCACATGATGGGGTTCCCAAACCCAGTGCGGCACGTGGTGGCGTGAAGCGTGTACGATTCAGGTGAATTGACAGGGTGTGGTACATCGGTCACATCGCCAATGCGAAGACCGGCTTCCCAATAGCTGCCGTAGACGAAGGTGCGCCCGAAACGTGGGTCGTTGCTGTCCTCTCCGGGCCACGTTTGAACCGTCATGTCGTGAATGTAAATCCATCCGCCCATGGTGGTCTCCCAAGCAACTTCGTACTCGCCGACCTTGACAATGGTGTGGCCCAGACCGGAGGCAGGAACGCCAGGGAGGTTTCGAGCGGCCGAGCCGACGAGGTTGAGGTGCGCAATGGTCACGCCCCCGCACGCTTCGCCGATGGCATCGTTGCAGTTGTCGTAGTCAGGGTTGGCCACGAACATGTACCATTCGCCGTCGATCATGTGAGTGTAGAGGTTGTGAGGTCCCGTTGGGTGGTCGGCATCGTACCACGAGTCGACCCACGTTGGGTTCGTCTTGTCGGTGACGTCGATGAGGGTGACCGTGACTTGAGCGGGATCGTTCCACTGCCCGATGTTCGGGTCTGAGTTTCCGGGGTCAACGAGTTGATTTTGCTGAATAATGTACTCACGGCCGTTGTACTCGAGGTACTTGACGTCAAGCACCTGTGTGTTGGGATCGTTGTACACGCCCATGACCGTGGTGTTGGTGGGGTCGGTGACGTCCACGATGTGCATGTCGTTCCAGCCGGCCAGGTACGCGTAGGTCTGTCCGTCGGGCGTTGTGGCCACTTGCACCTCGGCGTTTCCGGGCGTGGTGAGCGGGTTGAAATCAAGCAGTTCCATGTTGTCGCTTCCAAATTGATGTTGGCTGGCGTTTTTGTGGTCGTGACCTTCGCCTTGAACGAGTGGATCCTCAGCGTTGAACACGAGGGTGTTTCCGCTTGTTTGCTGCACGTCGTCGCCAAAAATCAACATCGCTGATGATGTAAGGAAAAGAATGGCAAATATACCAAGAAGAAGCTCTCTGCCGCCCATGTTGCGCTCACCTCATCCATCCGTTTGGTCTTTATGATTTGGTGATTGCCGTCGGAGTATGGGCGGAAGTCGTGCGGTGCTGATGGTCGGTCTGTTTCTTCTCGCAAGCGCCAGTGCACCGCTTGCATCCAGCCACACCCAGCAAACGTTGACCGTCATCCTCGTGGAGGATGGTGTGGTGTCGGGAAACATCACCGACCCTGCGTTCGTTCAGGGGAACGCTCTTTGGTTCCGAATGGAGGACAACACCGAAAACACGACGATGAAGGTGAGGTTGGACATCGATCAAGACGGTGTGTTCAATGCGTCAAACGATTTTGAATCCACGGACCTCGTTCACGAATGTGAATTGAACGAAACAGGCGCTTTGGTGGATGAAGACTGCGCTGTATCTGCAACCTATGCGTTTTCCATGAACGCCACCGTTGGAACCTACGCGTTTTGGGTCCATCGCACAAGCAACGAGACCGAGACGGTCTGGAATCACACCGTCGCAGTGCACAAGGACGTCCATGAAGAGGAAGGTCCGACGCCCGGCGATTGTTTTGGAGCCGGCTGTTCGGTTGACCAAAGCGATGTTGCGACGGAAACGTCGACGATCGCGAACGTTGAGGATTCGTTGTTGATGGTGCTGATGGGGGTTTCTCTCGTCGGAATTGGCTTTATGCTTGCGATACCGAAGAAGGAAGAGGAATGAGTGGTGACCGACCAACCTGGCCAATGATCTGGCCTTGGAGTGATGGAAAAGGAAACCGAATGCATTGGCGCGATGTTCTGAATTCACGCCGCTTCTCGGTCACTTATCTGCTAATTATCGCACTGTTGTTTGCATTGTTCGGCCTCGGGTCTCGTACTTGTCCGATACCATCTGATGCAGTCATCTGCGATTTCGTCATGCGGCCTTACAACCTGTTTGAAGCACCTCACGTTTTCGTCTTCACGCTGTTCTCCTCGTTTTGGTTCCACAACAACCCCGATCACATCCTGTTGACGGCCGCTTTGATCGTCGTCTTCCTGCAGACAGCAGAAATCCGTATCGGGGCAAAGCGAGCAATGATTGCAATGTTCGGCATACACGCTCTGGTTGTGGTGATCATGACGCTGTACCTCTACGTGGGTGATTACCTCAACCCAGAGACTGATTGGTACGAATTTGGACTCCGGGGTCGAAACTACATGGGCGGCTCGGTCGGTCTCTTCGGTGTGAGCGGCGTTTTGTTTTCACAGATCAAACGACCAGTTGCGGGCGCCCTGTTCTATTTTGGTTTTGAATTCTGGAACGCCTACATCTACGAAGGTGCAGCGCTGTACGTCAGCATGGGGCACGTTACCGCCTTCACGCTCGGATTCGCACTTGGACGATGTTGGTTGCATCGAGACGGTAAACGATTCAAGGCAACTGAATTCAATTGAGACAAATCGTTCCTGCATCGGAGACCCAGCTCATGTAAGGTGAGGTAAGAACGAGTGGTTCATCCCTCAATGAGCGGGCAGTTGACGTCGTTCACCGTCTCGATGAAATGCCTTGAAAACAGGGGTTTTGGTCGTCGAGTTGTTTTCCTTCGAATCGTTTTTGACATGTTCTCACGTTGAAATTGGACCTGTACCCTCATGAAAGAATCGGTTCAATCGAGGGTAGACCTTGAGAAGGTGAACCCTCACGGAGGTTCAATGGGACACCGTTCCGGCCAAGCCCTCTTTCTCATCTCTCTGATGATGCTCACGCCGCTGTCAGGGTGTTTTGGTCAGCAGGACGGTGGAGGTTTGGACTCCGTTGAAGACGTGGTTGTAACCCCGGCGTTGTGGACGGGCGGTGTGTTTCAAGGCGTTACGATCGAAGCTCAGACCGATCTCTCCGCCTTTGTTCCCTACCTCATCCAGAATCAGGAAACCGGGTTTATTCAGAATTCAACGGTCGTTGATCTCAAGGCCGGCGAAAGCGTGTTGTTGTCCGTGTTGGCGCCACCCCGTACCGACACAGCATTGGTGCTGATCGGGGATTACGGTCGGGAAAACTGGCCGATTCGGAACTTGGACGAGTCGTGGCGAACATGGTACCAGCGCGAAGCGTACGACCTTTCAACCAACGACGGCATCGTTCGAATCCAAGGTGAAAACGGCTCCGCAGACACCGTTGAGATTTCGCCCGACAACGGTGGTGCGGTGCTCGCTCTTCGAATCCCAGTGGAACGACCGATGGCGGCGGCCTACGATGAATCGGTTGGAGGACGGCACTCCACGGGCATGGTCGACGGATTGACCGTGTTCAACTACATCAGGCACATGTCCGATGAAACGCCCGACCCTACCGACCTCGCCGACGGAGCAGTGGGGTACCTCGACCGATGGGCCGGACAAGGAAATGCTGCTTACGAAGACGGAGCCCAATACCTGATCTTTACGCTGGAAAGTTTCGGACTTGAGGTCATCACGCAACGCTTCACCTACGACTCCGTGATGACCGGTCAACAGAATCCAGAAGCCTACAACATCTGCGGCTATCGCTTCGGACAGGTGAACCCCGATAAGTGGATGGTGTTTGGCGCCCACTTTGACATCGCTCCTCCCGTGAACGGTGGTTTCCTTGACCCGCACATCTTCGGTCGAACGTACGGCACGCGCGTGGGCGCTTACGACAACACGGCTGGAACAGCCATGGTGCTCACCGTAGCCAAGGCCATGGCCAACTACGACACGCGAAACACCATGGTGTTCTGTTTGTGGTCGGGTGAAGAAGGCGGAAAGCGAGGCAGCGATGTTTGGACGGATTACTGGGTGAAGGAGGACAACCCCGACGTCGAGGTCACGAATTACGTCAATCTTGACATGGCCGGCGTGAACTGGCCCGGTGGTGGTGGAGCCCCGTGCGGGGGTAACCACGGCGGAGGTGAAAACGGGTGCGATCCGCAACCGCAGGTCGATCCCGATGGTTATCCAAAGGACGAAGAGGTCTGGCCGATGCGCGTCTACATCGGCCCGAGCTTGGACCACGACGTCATGAATCAACCCGGTATGGTCGGATTGGCCATGTGGATTGGGGCCGACGCCATCGGCGTGGAGGAACAGATGTCACCGCTGATCGGTGTTGACCATCCGGCAGACACGTGGAAGGTGGACGATTGGATGGCCAAAGACCGGCCTGAAATCATCGTTTACGAAGACACGACCGCGCGCTCGGACCACGCCTCCTTCCAGGACAACCTCAACACGGTCACCATGGGCTTTGGAGGTCTGGTCGACGGTTATTGGTGCTACCACCAAACCTGCGACACCGTTGATGAGATGATCGACTGGATGGACACGACGGGCAAGGACTACGGTGAGGAGAGAAGTGGAACGAGCAACCTCGTTGACGCGCTCGACACGATCACATGGTGGGCCACCTATTCCTTCTTCCACCTCGATGAAAACCCCGTTCGGAACGCATACCTGTAGACTTGATGGTGCTCCCTGGCGAACGACGACAAGGTTGTCGTTGCTACCCGACAATTTGTTATGAACGCTGAACGTGGGCGGACCATGGTGTGGAACATCCGGCCGTTGCTTGCGGCCCTGTTGATGTTGACCCTGTCGATGGCCGGTTGCATCACGACGACGCCAACCGTCGAACGTCCAGCGCTTGAGGGCGAGGAGTTGGTTGTGGTCGACAGCCCGTGTTCGTTGCCGACACAATCCCTCACGCAGTCGAGCACGATTGTGACGGTGAACGGCGTGGACCGGTTGTTCCGATTGTCCGTACCAAGTTCGGACGCCGGAACTGCGCTCCCGCTCGTTCTTGCGTTTCACGGCGGGGACATGGCCGAAGACGACTTTCCGCAACAGCAAGAATTTGACGCGTTGGGAGAGGAAAACAAATTCATCATGGCGTACGCCGTTGCCGAGGAAGGACGAACGGAGGCTGAAGGTGAGTGGTACCTCAACACTGCAGCGACCTCCCGAGACGACAACAATTTCGCCATGGCCATCGTTGATGCACTGTCGAACACGTACTGCATCGACCAAACCCGGCTCTATGCGACCGGTTATTCCCTTGGTTCCATGTTCACCTACGAGATTGCGTGCCAGATGAACAATCGATTTGCCGCCGTTGCCTCGTTTGCGGGAACCATGCCCGTGGAGCCTGAAAGCTGCTATCTCTACAACGATGTGGCTGTGATGCACATCCACGGGAAGTTGGACCTCCTGATCGATTACGACGATGATTGGGATTGGAAGGACGGCGAACACGAGGGGGTTGGCACGATGAGCAGTGTCCCAGGACTGATTGAAGACTGGGCGGTGCGTGCGAACTGCCAGGAACGGGTCTCGCACTACCACATGGACGTTGAACACGTGGTTCACAGCGATTGCAATGGAAACGTGCGAATCGAGCATCACGGCATGGAATTGAACGGACACTCGTGGCCAAATCAAGTGGCTGGAACGGACACCGCCGAAGTCATTTGGCGATTCCTCAGCCAGTTCAATCACGGCTGATGCAACGCTCACCCATCACCCGGGGTGTTTGTTGGGATTGTCCCGTATTGGTTGGGAAACGGGTTGCCTTCCGAAACGGTCCAAATCAAGACGACGAGACTCCCGATGAATGGGATCAGGACGATGAGAATCCACCATCCCGACCGATCAAAATCGTGGAATCTACGGACGCACACGGACAACGAGGGAATCATAAGGACGAGGGCCGCTGTGAGGTAGAAGATGAACAACCCCGTCACGGCGTCCAGGACCGCAGCAACCTGCAGAACAATGAGGCTGAACAGGAAAAACCACCAGTATTCAGAACGTGAGGCTCGGCCGTCGAACTGGAAATACTTGAGTTGAAGGCACGTGCGAATCGCCTGTTCAAACGACATGGCAACGTGAGGGCGTCCCGTTTGAACGGAGGGTGGAAGCGGTGCTGTGGTGGAGATGGCTTCACGAATGGTGATGGGTTCAGGCGCACCCCAAAACGGGGCAGGGCCTCCCTTGTCGGAATCCATGTGATTGCCTTAAATCACGAGCAATTAATTCTGTCCCCAATCAATCCTGTTGGGCCGATGTGTTCAACGGAACAGCGACGAGATGGGTTCGGCAACGAAGGCGAGAACGTTTGGCGGCGACCACATTCCAAGAAACATCGAAACCACAAGCGTTGCAAAAAGGAGGAGAACGGCAAAGAAGGCTTGCTCGTTCCAATCCTTCACCTTCAAGCCGTCAAGCGGTCCAAAAGGAAGCATGTTGAAGAGGCCGAGAACAAGGTTGGCTGAGAGCCAAAAATACGCTGCGTCAGCCAACATGGCCTGCCAGATCAACGCTCCGTCCACCAAATAAATCCGATCAAACACGTCTCTTGCACTGGATGCGAGGTGTTCATGAGCACCCGACACCCCGAGAATCAGCCCCCACAAAGGAATGCCAACAACAAACAGTGCGAAATTGGTCAGCGGTCCTGCAACCGCAATGTGGCCGTTTTGCCGCCTCGTCACCAATCCAGCCACCATCACCGCGCCGGGCGCCATGAACAAAAAGCCCAGGAAGAATGCGATGGCGATACCGAACTGCAAGCCTTTCGGGTCGGCCCGGAATTCGGCCCAACACCCGTTCTTTTTTGCAACAAGTTTGTGGCCGATTTCATGGAGGAGAAAAGCCGGACCCACGGCGATGAACATGACCGGCATGGCCAAGAGAAGTTTGATGACCCACGTTGAGAGACCGAAATAGCCGATGCCGGTGAGGCCCCGGGCGGCCATGAACCCAAGAGCGAGGGTAAACGCCGCCATGGCAAGGCGGAGATGTTGTTTTTCGACATCGCTGAAGTGCCACAATTTCCCGGTGTGATGTTTGGGTTTTTCCCAATTTCCTTTTCCTAAAAATTGAAGCATGGCTTCACCCAACGGCGAGGATGTTTCGTAGTGGAGTGTTCCGTCGTTGTCGATGCGCTGATGAACACGGTGGATGCGGGGATTGGGTCGTTGGCTTCGAAAGGGGTCGTCTTCCAAGACGTCGGCTCGACGGTCCCGTTTCCCCATGATTCGGCTACATCACGGTTCACTTTGAATCCTCGTGTCCAAGCATTCATGACCTCAAGCAAGATGCAAGAACGAGTCGCTCATGTCGATGCCAAGGAAAGCCATGCAGGAATTGGGGTTCCAAGCCTGCTGTCTGCGATGCGATGCACCGGACCAACCCGGCGTTTCACGCTGCGGGCCGTGCATTCAACATCATCGGACTGTGCGAGAAACGCTTGCGGCCGCACCGCCCGATGATCCCCTCTACCAGCTGGCAAAAGAAATCATGGCGATGGCTGCTGACCCCCATCGATACGACCACGATGAGGTCCACGGTGATTCACTGATCGAGCAGCAGCGACTTGCGGCGGCGCTGGTGGGCGCGCCAGCACCTCGCACGTCCGATGACATCAGCGCGGTTTTTGAGGAGCAACGTTCGACAGCGAAGGCCAACATGCTGCGGGACGTGGGGAATCAAAACCCGTGGAGAGACGCCCCGATGCAGGCAGCTGACGCAAAGAAAGTTGCAGAGGAAACGTGGCTGCTCAATCCAGACGTTGACGAACATTACGGCGCACGCACCATTCCCAGCAAACCCATCGCGAAAGTGGACCGAAGTGAACGAATTGGCGAAGACACAACGCTCACCGATCGTGTTCACGCCGCAGCGTCTCAGACCGGTATGGATGAGGCATCGGCCAAGATTTTCGAAGACCTGGACTTCAAGCAACGACAGCGTCGGCGACAAAAGATGAAGGACGCAATGAAGGACGTCAAAGAACTGGTCGACGACGATTTGGAGTTCTGAACGGCGTCAACGCAGGAAGAGATTTTTTTTATTGAAAACACGAGTATCGATCGTGAGCAAGGGCATCCAATACCCCGACGGGTACGACGATTCGTTCGCCGATGCAGTCGTTCAGGTACGTGGGGAAGAGCGTAAGAAACGTACGACGTTTGTTCGTTTGTGGGTGGTCTCGAGTCTTTTTTCAATCGCCCTTTTCAGCCTCACCGCCTGGAGATCGTCGACGTGCAACGGTTTGGACATTATGGAATTAAGCACGATGCTTGTTTGCTTCTCGTGCGTTGGTCTTTCGTGTTTTGGGGGGATGGGTGCGTTTGCTGACGTCGTTCGTAGTGATTCAAAATTTTCATCGCTGGTGGTGGGCATGGGTTTCTCCGTGTGGGCAATGTTGTCCTTCGGTGCGTTGTCCTTCGTCGCCAGTGACGGCATCGTCTGCAGCGTGGGATGGATTCCAAGCGACGGTGTCTTGAGTTGAGCGTCGGAAAAAAACGTGAACGGTTAGGATTTTTGTTCAATGGACACTGAGAACATGGTCACGATGACGTTGACCGTGATTTCCTCATCGGTGTCGGTGGGTGTGTTCAATCCGAGAGGCGTGTTGACATCAACATCCAGATCGATGGAAAGGTCCCCTGTGCCCCACCCCATTTGATTCCACGGTTCGAGTGCTTGGAATTCGTTTTTAGCGGAAACGGTCAGAACATCCCCCGTGAAGTTTGGGTACGTTCTCAACCTGAGTTCGATGGGGAGGCAGCTGCTGTCTTGTCCGGAAAGGTTGTTGTAGGCGTCGTCCCACTGTGCCGTGAGTTCGTTTTCGAGGATGTCGCCTGCAATTGAATCGCATTGATTCCAATCATCGTCACCGTCCAGTTCTTCAGGCAGTAACACCACGTCGATTTGGCCGATTTTGAAACCATCTGGAACGTTGATGTCCGACAGTTCAAAAATCACGTTTCGTGTTTCATCGTCCTGCAGCGTTTCAACGGTCTGCATGGTTTGATTTTGAGTCTCAAAGGTGATTTCCCACTCCGGGGTGGACGATGTGAACTGGGCCGTAATTCGTAGGTCGCCGACGAAGTCACCGACGGTGACCAGCATCAGCAGGAGGGTAAAGGCGTAGGCGCTGAAGGTGGGGATGCGCGACTCCTTGGTCATCAACAGATTTCGATTGGTTTGTTCTTCGCTCATGCTTTAGCCCCCCATAACCCCAAGTCCCGTGAAGAGAACGGAGATGACAAGAATGAACGCCGTGAGGCATCCGAAGACGATGTTGAACGTGCGCACGCTGAATTCTTCTTGCCCGTCGCCCTCGCCAAGAAAATCTGGAACCGTGTCCTGGATGGATGCAGAGCCTTCGATGAGGCTGCTGACGATCTTTTCTTCCCACCCAATGAAAATGCCCACGACAATGGCAAGCGCCGCAGACGATATCATGTCGGGGATTGGGAGGAAGGACTGAATCAATTCGAGAATCGTTGACGAAACGATGAGCAGAAGAAGAATCACGATGATTCGAATCAGCCAGCGGTTTTCTTCGCGCTTGGTGTCAACGATGTCGTAGTGAAGGAGAATGAACATGAAGAGGATTGGCGTGTAAAGATAGACCAGCGCCTCAGAGGTAAAATCGTACCATATTGAATACGCAGAGGGGAAATCTTCGCACGCTGTCTCGTAGCAGCTGCGCACGATGTCAAGGACAGCGTAGTCGGCCAGACCCGCAATGAATCCGATGACGAAAATGATGAAGGTAAGCACGCCAAAAGGAGAAAGCCCGAGCTTTGAGGAACGCCACGCTTCACCGGCACAAAGGATGAGAATGGCGGATGCCCCGAGCGTTAGTCGCATGTTTACGCCGCCCCAGGAAGCGTAGGATGCGTTCATGGATGCTTCAATGGACTGTCGTTGAAAGAAATAGTCGTTCATCGAAAGCACTTGTGAAAGCCAGTAGGTCATCGTTTCACCGTGAATACCGATCAGGAGAAGGCCTGCGACCATTGAAATTTTTCGTAAGCGACGATCGTCGTCTCGCACCTCTGTAGCGATGAAACGGAGGTACATCGCAATCAACACCATGTAGCCGGGGATGTGGAGAAAGAATTCAATGTTGAAATGTCGGAAATCGGTCAGCAGATGTAAGGACGTAAACAAAGCAGCAGCGGAACATGAGAACACAATAAGAAACCAGACGTCCCATTCTCTTTGCACCACTCGAAACGGGAAGAAAAAAGGAAGAAGTGCCATCAAGACGACGGCCGATGAAAGAAGGAGGTTCTTTGCGGTGTAGGCGAACGTTCCTGAGACTTTGGTTAGATCGAGTGAAGAAAATTCCGCCTGTGCACCGTATCGAAACTCAAGCACGGCCGTCATCAAATAACTCAATCCCAAGAAAATAAGGATCCATCCTAAGATGCATCCAATGACTCGGTTGGTGGAGGGTTGTCCTTGACTGCGTCCGATGATGGAGAGGGTTGCAATGCCGAGAACCAGGTCCACCACTGCTGCGATGGGGACCATGGACTGAATCTCGACCATGCATCATCGCTCGCGCCACCAAAAATAGAGATTCCGTCTGCACCGGTGGCCTTTGAGTGTGTTGCGAAGGAAGGAAACGGACGAGAAAAAGGAGGGAACGTATGATGCGTTCAAAGGACATTTGTCGTCGGAGAGCGAACAAGTGACGGTGTGTGGAGACGGTAGGAAAGGCGTTGTGTCCCTTTCCCTTTGGACTTCTTCCCGAGCAATTCGATATGCCCGAGTTCGGCGATGTTGCTCACGTGCGTACCGGCACAGGGACACATGTCGACCCTGTCGCCGATTTGAACGATGCGGAGTTCCTTCACGGAAATCGGAAGGAGGTCCATGTTGGTTCGTTCCGGTGGCATGATGGCGTTAATTTCTCCTCGGGTCATGACGTTGTCCGAGACCTCCAATCCCGAATCAATTCGGTCGTTGGCCGCTGCTAGAAGGTCATTCAGCATGGTTTCGTCAAACGAAATTGGGTTGAAATCAATCCGAGATCGATCGGCGTGGATTTGATTTCCGACGGTTCGGACGCCGTCAAACATTTCGTACGCCAACCCGCTGACGAGATGTTGGGCGGTGTGCATCCTCATGTGAGCGTAGCGGGTTGCCCAATCGATGGTACCTCGAACCTCATCGCCAATTTGCAACTGATGTTCGGGCCCCACCGTGTGATGAACATCGCCACGACCACGAACCTCGGTGACCGGGACGTCTCCGTTTGGACCGGACAGCGTCCCAGTGTCCCAGTGTTGCCCTCCTCCAAGGGGGTAAAACAGCGTGCGATCCAGCACCACTCGGTCGTTGTCAACCTCGACAATGCGTGCATCAAAGGACTGAGCGTAAGCGGCCTCGATGTTCTCAAGGTACAGTTTGATGGTCATTGTCCTCACGGACCCCGGTGGCTTTGATGAGGTTAACCGTATTCGGGCGTCGCAGCACCGGGAGCGAAATCTTCCATCAATCCGGTGTTCTTCTCCGACGAAGCATCGATCACGATGGCGGGCGTCTTCCAGGCGACGGCAAGTGCCACTGTTGAATCCCACAGGGCGCGGAAGAAACCGACTTCTTCGTACTCCCAACCTCGCTCTTCGGCGTATTCTTTGACGATGGGGGCCGCTTTTGGAAGGTTGAAATGAGAGAGCGCTGGGAGGAGGTGGTGTTCGATTTGGTAGTCCAATCCTACGAAAAAGAAGGAACCAACGGGTCCGAGTTTGATTCGTCGGCCGGTTTCGATCTGCAAACGCCAGTTTTCATCGTATTCGAGAACGACCGGGCGACCGGCATGGCCGACGATGAAAATGGCGGTCAAATACAAGCCGACAATGGCCCAGAGAACGACGTAAAAGCCAACCACGGCTTGCCAGGCAAGGCCCAAGAGAACAGGCAGACCGAGCCACAAGAAGAAATGGGCGCACAGGAGACTGGCGTCGAGGAGCCACATTTTGTTGAACTTCTTGCGCTTGGCTTTGAACGGAGCGGTGACGACGTACTTCAGACCGTCGTAGCGCATCAGATGGCCCACGAGCGGAGTGATGATGGGCCAGAAGATGTAGGCTTGGAGGTACTTCTGGAAGAATCGACGCACGGGTCCGCTGGTCAGGTATTCCTCTTCAGAGAAGGTGAGTGGCCACGAGTGGATGTCGGGGTCCTTTTGAAACACGTTTGGATGGGCGTGGTGCTGTACGTTGTGCTTTTCCCGCCAGTAGTTCATGGACAGGCCGGAGAACAACGGGAAAGCAAGCGAGGCAAGCGTGACATTGCCTGCTTTGGACTTGCATGCGGACGAGTGAACGCCCTCGTGGCCGATCATGGCGATGGTGGTTGTGATCAATCCGGTCAGTGGGAGGAGAAGGAGACCGTACTTCAACGGTAGGAGAATGTGTGCGGCGTACAGAACACCAACAACGGCCATCAGAGCGATGAGTTTTGTCCATGATTTTGCGGTGGGTTTGTCCAAAAGGCCCTCGTTTTGGAGTTTTTTGCGTAGTTCTGCCATTGGATGCGATCCCATCTTCATCACCCAAGCGCTTGCGCTTGTATTGTGTGCCAAGGTGTGCCGCCTAAGAAAGTGGTGTTTTTTCCCACACCGAATGCCTTGATTTAATCGAAGGTTGACGAGAACTCAACGGCACGGGATACGACGGCATCAAACGAAAGGAGGTTCACGTCAACGGGTAAGCTCGGCTGACACCGTTCAAAATAACCTCGTGCAGGTGACCAGACAGGCGATTCGCTCCACCACAACTCGGTGATGCCATCGGCCCGATCCAACTTCAGTGCGGGCGATTGGGCTGACGAGGCATCGGTGGAAAGCACGCTTCCGCCAAACCACTGCTTCAGAGGAACTTCGGGAAACGTTTCCGGCCGATGAGGAGCCCATTCATGACGTCGATGTCCGGGACCGGGTGCTTTGGAAGGATGCATCAAAACAATTCGGTCGGCGTACAAGTGAGTCGGTAAGTCCCGTTCGTTGTTTGTCAGGTTCATGACCATCCCGGCATCGGTGCTCGTGCATGACAGCACGCGTGTTCGAGTGAAGCATTGGACCCCCTTACGAGCAACGTTTGCAGCAAGATGTTTGACCACCCAGTCCCACCGACATCCCCAACCGTCATCGTTTGACTTCAGCATCAAGTACGATATTTGTTCGTCCGTAAAGTATCGCTGAAGCATGGATTTGTCAACGACGCGCCCTGGAAATTGAACCGGAAGACCGAGTTCAGCTTCAATTTCAACGATTGAAACCGTGTGCCGGTTGGAAAGCACGTGCGCAAGCACCAATGCTTCAGCGGTTCCACCGACCAACACCACGTGCATGTTCTCACCTAAGCCGGAACGATGTCGAGAGCAAAAACCGGACACGACGGTATGCAAAGACGGCAATGCGTGCAGTTTGGTTCATCAACGTAGATCATACGATCGCTCAGCGTGAGGACTTGCACTGGACACAGCGCAATGCAAGCTGCACATCCAAAACATCGATCTTCGTCGACGACGAATTCATGATTTGAAATTCGTCCCATGAACCTTGGAAAAGACCGATGTAGAAGGTTTCTTCGCCGTCCAAACGAAACAATCTCAGTGTTTCCGACGCCGTTTTCATGTTCCGTGCCTTGACCCCCTGGTTTCCACTGGAGCACGTGGAATTCACCCGCAACAATTTGAAAAAAACGATGAATGAAGGTGATTTGAAAAAAACCCGTTGAATATGCTCGCGAGAAGTACATCAACATTGGGCATCAGAAACCATGATCCACATCCAACGAAAATTGAATTTTCTCTTCCAGTGGAAATGACGGGGTCGGACCCACATGTTCTTTGGAGAGCACACACTGGAACGGTCATGGTCTTGTATTCTCCAGGACGAACGTCCACCTATCCAGAAAACCCCCCAACCCAAGGGTTACGGTTTCACTATCTTGGCGGCGGCGATGAGGTTGGTAACGTTGGTATCGTCCTCGAAGATTCAGACGGTACTCGACTCCTGTTGGACTATGGAATTGCACCAACATCACCTCCACGGTATCCGAGCGAAGCTCCAGTTGTGCACGACGCCGTTATTACCCATTCCCACATCGATCACCTTGGCATGGCGCCCTGGTTGTGCGCACATCACCGAACCCGACTTCACGGAACCATCATCACTTCACAACTCTCAGACATGATGTGGCGTGATTGCTACAAGGTCAGTTCCATTGAGCGGTACCCGCTTGCTTGGGATAAACGAGACATCGACACGGCGCTTGATTCGTGGTACGTGCATGATTTTGGCATCCCTTGGAAGCACCATGCATGGGAGTTGACCCTGCACCCGGCCGGCCACATACCGGGCGCTGCCATGCTTCACATCCAAACCCCCGAAACCAGCGTTCTTTTGACCGGCGATTTTGACACGCGAGATTCTTCGCTGGTAAAAGGGGCTGAACCCGTTCAAGCAGACATATTGTTCGTCGAAGGTACGTACGGTGGTCGGGATCATCCGCCTAAAGAAGAGGAGATTGGCCGATTCATCGATGCGGTTGAAGACGTCGTTCGGCGAGGCGGGACCGTTCTTATTCCAGCGTTTGCAAACGGACGAACCCAAGACGTTGTAATGATGCTTCACGAACACCTTCCACGATTGAACGTCCACGTGGACGGTATGGGAAAACGGGTTGCAAAAACACATCTCGCTCACCCCGAACTCCTACGGGACAGCAAAGCGCTCGAACGAGCTTGGCGGTGGGCAAAACAGGTCTCGAGCAAATCGGATCGCAAGAAAGCACTGGCAGCCGACGTCATCGTTACCACATCAGGCATGCTGGAAGGTGGTCCGGCCCTCTGGTACCTGAATCGATTGCGACACGATCGCAAGAACGCTGTCTTCTTCACCGGCTATCAAGCACGCGATACCGGCGGTCGTGGGTTGCTGGAAACAGGTTCAATCTCGATCTACGGTCAACGCGTTGACGTTCCACTGCAAACAGAACAATTCTCGTTCTCCACGCATGCGGGCCATCAAGAAATCCTGAAATTTGCGAAAGCATGTCAGGCCAAACACGTCGTGGTGTATCACACCGACCCGAACCACGCTCGCCCCCCTCTCGTTAAGGCGCTTTCACAACAAGGCCACATCGTTCACGAACCCAAAAACGGGGAATCGTACATCATCGAATGAACGGCTTCACCGAACCGTATACAACGTTCAAATGGACGTCCATCGTGGAATTGGCTTAACAATTCCTTGAATACTTCTTCAATTGTCGGAAACGTGTGTCGGACATCGGTTCACCCCTGGACTATTACGCTCGGGTGTTTGGAAATTTCGAGCTTTCCGTCTCCGGCGTTTTCGCCCTCAACCACGCCGTCGCCATCATCGGTATGATCACCGGGATATTCCTGATCGGTCTCGCACTTTTCATTTTCAGGTCCGGCAGCAACGACCTGAAGAACCAAGCCATTGGGATGATTTTACTCATTGAAGGTTTCATGGCTGCTACCCTCGCTTTTTACTGGATTTACCCTTTTTCACTCGGTACGCTTCAAACCGTTGTGTGGCTGCGCGCAGTTTCAGGCATCACCGGTCTGACAAGGATGATGATGATGGTCGCCCTGGTTTCTTTCTTCATTGAATCAGAACGAGCGAAACGAATTCGGCGTGTGTTTCAGTGGAAACGAATTTGGATTCTCCCCACCGTGTCGTTTCTCGTACTTTTGTTCCCCCTCATCTCTCTGGGGGGCCTATCGGGTGCACTGGGCGACATGGTTCACATCTATTGCGCTGAAGCCTTAACTCAAGGCGTTGGAAACACCGTTTTCGGCACCGAACTCGGCTACACCCCCGTCTGTCCTGACACCTTCGCTTCCACCTATCCAACCGTTTACATCAGCGGGAGCTCCGGCGCTGCTCTCTTACCCATGGTCCTGATCACCACCCTTCCGCTGGTTTTCGTCGCGGCGTTTATGGTGCGATTGAGTCGAGACCACGCTCGCGTGAACGCCAACGGATACAACCTTGAAGAAATCAAGGCTTTGCGAACCGGTTTTGTTGTCAAAGTCACCTTCATGCTCGGAGGTTTCTCCACCCTGATTGGGCTTTCAATAGCGTTCGGCCTTTCCTCCCCGGACATGACGTTGTTTAACCCGGAGACCAGCAACGATCGAGGGGTCAAAATCCTCGCCATCGGTGGTCCACTGATGCTTCTGTGCCACATCCTCTCCGCTCTTTTTGAAGGCACGATTTTCACGTACGCCATCCTCAAACATGAGGTGATGGGCATCGACGAGCGCTTGCGCAAGGGATTTACTGCAGCCGCTTTCACAGGGTTCGGGGCCCTCTCCCTCCTCATCGCCTCCGAAGCGATGGAATCAACGATTCCTGGTGGCGGCCTGATCGGCGGCCTGATCGTCGGCGTACCGCTCATCGCCCTCCGACGCCCCATCCTTCGTGCGTTCTCCAGTCTGTCCACCGCTCTGATGCCGGAGGCCCACACAATGCACGAATTGCAGTACCTCGAGGTGTTTGCAGCTGCCAACGCTGACGGGAACATCACAAGCAAAGAGCGGACGATGCTTGATTTGCAGGCCAAGGCTTTCGGAATCAATGAAGCTCGACAACAGCACCTGGAAGCTCTTGGGAAGGATGACGTAGCCCAAACGTGACGCCCAACAACCCATTGTTCAGCGATCAGGCTGCTCAAAACTTCCCAGCGATGCAGCCCGAGCAACGTCGTGCTCCGGTGGGAAAGCAATCCAACGAATCAACAGGAAATTTAACACGCCGAACAAGCAGGTGTTCAGCAACCAAACCAATCGGTGATGAATGAAGTACTTCTCAACCAGCACGAAGGTCACGGTGGTCGTGACCAACAACTGTCCGGCGTACACAACGATCGCTCGATACAAACTTCGCCCGTAAGGAAACGTCGAATCAAACGTAAACCTGTAGTGAACGTAATGCGATTCAATCATGCCTATTGCGCACGATACCCCCCACGCTGCAACCGCTGCGTGCCCGGGCCAAAGTTCCAGTCTGTACAGCAGCTCGTACAGCACCCATGCAAAAACAGAATTGAAAAATCCGAACGCATTGAACCGTAAAAACTCCGAGAGCATGACGCTCCTGTTCCAATCGTTGTCTTGCATTCGTTGAAACAACGTTAAATCCGACCTTTGGCGGTTGAGGCCTACGCTCCATGGATACATGAAGCCAACAGGTGGCGACGAATCAACGTACCATGGTTCAATCAGCTTCAAGATTCACGGCGAACAACCACCACGTCGATCTCGTACTTGTTGAAAACGATGGAACCAAGACCGACCAGGCCGGCCATGACGGTGAGGTACGCACTTCGCCCAACGTCCACCGTTCCAATGTCCGGGATGAGGATGTACCACAGCAGTACACCGATAAGCATGAACACTCCACCGAACCAACCGATGGTTGCTGTGATCGATTCAGGAATGCGTTCATCCATCCAATCCAGAACTTCGACCGGCAGATAGGAATGAACGATCGTCAGCACCGTGAACAAAATTCCCAACCACAAGAACACCGTTGCAACTGCGCCCGCCCGGGCGATGGCGCAGGTGTCTGCATCCGTGGAATCAACCACTTCCTCTTCCAATTCGCACAACTCTGAAAGCGAATCACTCGACCGCTCCTCACCCACTTCGAGCCGCGCCTCGTTAAGCGACCAGGACACCAGGGAGTTCCCCTCGTATCCGCTCAACGTAAGCCAGTACGGCCCAAACAGGCCTGCAAGACACAGCATCAACGACAGCCCCAACAACCCCGTTGAGATGCCCTTCCTCGTCTTCTCGTCCATGGTGTTCCAGGTTCTGGAGACATCACGGCCATTTAATCATGCATCAAGTGGCCACGGCCCTTCGCTTGTGGCTCAAATCCTTCCATTAGGTTGGACGCGGGGCAACGAACGATTCAAGCATAAGCAGCACGCCGATCAATGCCAGCGCAGGCACACCGATCATGGGTGACGCCACACAGAAAGGAAGAGAAGCGATGCAACCATCCGTGCGAGGGTTCACCATCTGAGCACTGATGCTGTACATCGCACGGCTGAGAAACAGCAACGGTGGGAGCATGCCGAACAGCATCGCTACCTCGACGTGCCAATCGTCGTTCCAAAACCAACCTCCGACGGACAGTGTGTAGAAAGTCCACATACCGTACGAAAACACAGAGAACAACACGAGGTTCGAGAGAAACTGTTTTCTTTCGGGCGTTCGTGAAGCAAACCTCATCAAAACCACCAGATAAGCAACCATGGACGCAACGATCAACACCAGCATGACTTCCCCTGATCCTGAATCTGCCAGGGTAAAGAAAGTGAAGATTAGGCCGGCCACCAAAACCGCTACTCCTCTCGTGGTTTTGATGAAAGCATCACCGATTTTTTCATCCATTGTCTTCAGAAGTTGGAGATTGAAGGGACATTTAGTTCTATACGTGCTCTGATAAAAAAACCACTGAGGCCGGGGCAGCCTACCTCTGTTTCGATGCGTGAGCAAGCGAAGCGATTGAATACATCAACACCCAGCGAAGCCATGAGTCCCATGGCCGCGAAACCCCCCGGTAAGAAAAAAGGCAGGCGCAAGCGAAAATTGCGTCTTTCCCTGAAGCAGTCAAAAATGAGCTCAGCTTCCGACAAATATTCCGATTCACTCGGCTGGTCGACCGACGTCGGCCGAACGCTGGGCGATGCACCCAAACCCACCGGCCCGGAAATCATTCGTGTCCAGTGCGAAATGTGCGGGTCCATGCTGAAAATTCCCAAACCAAAACGCTCTC
>Ga0208390_1000154_pt1 | contig 21817 bp, 17 predicted proteins | sample Knorr_S7_td_Surf_FD_185594 | JGI IMG/M metagenome (GOLD analysis project Ga0208390, IMG submission 185594) | Marine microbial communities from Southern Atlantic Ocean transect - Knorr_S7_td_SurfaceA_ad_6m_LV_A (SPAdes) (version 2) | ecosystem: Environmental > Aquatic > Marine > Oceanic | place...
TAATATGGTTTGGAATGCCAAATGTACGAAATGTTTTTAAAGAAGTTAAAATGATGTCTGTTACTGTTAAATTAGATAACAAATGTTCACTGGACGATGACTCATTTGTTGTAGCTGTGCCAGGTACTGACATAATAGTCCCTTTTAGAAATAAAATTGCAAGATTAAGATTAAAGTCAGACAGAAAACTTCAACTAAGAGCAAACCCAAAATATCCAGCCATTAGATATGATGGAATGTTTGTTGATGTGAAAGAAAATGTTATTCTTGAGGCAGATTGCACTACTTCACCAAGACTTAAAGGAATATTTAAATCAATGAAAGATCAATTTAAAAATTAAAAGGAGATATAATTGTCTAACCTACCTAATGACCCATTATTAAATATGAGTATAAATTCATTTTCTAAAAAATTAAGACAAGGTGAGATTAATTGTGAGCAAATTGTTACGTCTTACTTAAATAGAATAAAATCCGTAAATGATAAATTGAATGCTTTCATTTTTATTGATGAAAAAAAAGCTATTAATAACGCAATCGCTATTGATAAATTATTAAAATCAGGAGTTGACCTAGGCCCTTTAATGGGTTTGCCAGTAGCGATTAAGGACATTTGTTCTGTTAATAACATGCCGACAACAAACGGATCTATAGTTAATTCCGATGACATTACTGGTAAAGAAGGAAGTCTTGTAAAAAGACTTAAAGAATTAGGATGCGTTGTTATAGGAAAAACGCATACAGTCGAATTTGCACTGGGAGCAACTGGCCTAAATAAACATAGAGGAACACCATGGAACCCTTGGGATTTAGAAACTCATAGAATTCCAGGTGGATCAAGTAGTGGCTCTGCAGTCGCAGTTGCATCTGGTTTAGTACCATTTGCAATTGGAACCGATACCGGGGGATCCGTAAGAATACCAGCATCTTTAACGGGCGTTGCTGGTTTAAAAACTACAAAGGATGTTTGGCCTACTGATGGTATTTTTCCACTTTCACCTACACTTGACACTCCAGGACCATTAGCAAGGTCATTCGAAGATATTAAAACTATATTTGAAACTTATGGATCTGGTGTAAAAAAAGATTTAGGACCCATTCATCTTAGTAATCTAAAGTTAGCTAAATTAGGTAAACCTTTCACAGATGATCTGGATGAAGAAGTTCAAAATGCCTATGAAAAAATTTGTGAAAAATTAAAAGAAAAAGGGGCTACCTTAATTGAACTAGATATTCCTGAAGCTTTGGAAAGAGTTAATCTTTTTCCGCCAATAGTAGGATCAGAAATTATCTATGCTTTTGGAGAAAAAAGGTTTTTAGAGAATTGCGATAATATGGACCCTGTTACAGCTAAAAGGGCTAAGGTTGGATTAGATGTTAAATCAGCAGACTATTTAAAATTTAAACATAGATTAAAAGAATTAGAAATAATGGCTTCAGACTTCTTTAAGACTTATGATGCTTTGATTTCTCCAACTACAGTAATGAGAGCAATGAAGGTTGAAGATTGTGAAATAAACGGAAAACTTCATGACAGAAGTTTACTTTCTTCTGCCAACACTCAACCAGGCAACTTATTTAACTTATGTGGTATAAGCTACCCTATTCAAAAATATTGTAATGACTATAAAACTAATATTTGCTTACCAGTAGGTCTACAGGTTTTATGTGCTAATGGAAATGATAGCAAGGCAATAGAGATAGGAATAGCACTTGAAAAAGAATTTGGTCAGCCAGAGTTCCCAAATTTAGATAATTTTTAATTTATTTAACTTGAAAAAAAATTAAATTTTATTAAATATTTCATAAATCTGAACTTCCATCGAGGATATATTGAACTTATTAGAAGCAAAAAACTTATACAAATCATTTGGTAATATTAATGCTGTTTCAGATATTAGCATTTCACTAAATGTTGGAGAGGTTATCGGTTTTCTAGGACCAAACGGCGCCGGTAAATCGACAACAATGAAAATGCTTACTGGATTTCTTGAAGCTGATTCTGGATCAATTGAAATTAAAAAAATTGATCTTTCAAAAGATCCAATAAATGCAAAATCTATTATCGGCTATCTACCAGAAGGTGCTCCATCCTACTCAGATATGACTGTTAAATCATTTTTATATTTTGTTGGTAAAATGAGAGGTTTAAAAGATGAACTTCTTGAAAAAAGATTAGAAATAATGCTTAAAGATATAAATCTTACAGAAGTTCAAAATCAAATAATTGAAACATTATCCAAAGGGTACAAAAGAAGAGTTGGAATTGCACAAGCTTTAATCCATGATCCTGATATCTTGATATTAGATGAGCCGACGGATGGATTAGACCCAAATCAAAAATTTGAAATGAGAAAACTAATTAAATCAATCTCTAAAAATAAAGGAATTATTATTTCAACTCATATTCTTGAAGAAGTTGAAGCTGTATGTTCTAGGACTATCATAATTTCTTCAGGGAAAGTACTTTTAAATAAAGAGACAAAAGACATCCTAAAGAATAAAAAAGAAAATTTAGATTCAATATTCAGAAAAATCACAAAATAGGAAAATCATGAAACTTTATATTGAAAAATTAATGATCATTTTTAATAGAGAATTTACTGGTTATTTTAGAACACCTTTAGCTTCAATCTTTCTTCTTGTATTTTTAGCATTATCAGCAGGAATGACTTTTTTTATGGGACAATTTTTTCAGAGAGGCCAAGCTGATTTAAATTCTTTTTTTGTATGGCATCCATGGCTTTTTTTAATTCTTATGCCTGCAATTGGAATGAGACTTTGGGCAGAAGAAAGAAAGTCTGGTACTATTGAATTATTAATGACATTACCTGTTACAAACTCTCAATTAGTACTCGGTAAATTTTTAGCTAGTTGGTTTTTTACACTATTAGCTATCATAATGACGATTCCAATATGGATAACTGTAAATTATTTAGGTGAACCTGATAACGGTGTTATTTTTATTTCTTACTTAGGGAGCTGGTTAATGGCGGGATGTTTTTTATCCTTAACATCTTGTCTTTCAATGTTAACAAAAAATCAAGTAATAGCCTTTATTGTTTCAACAATCAGCTGTTTCATTATGGTTATGGCTGGATTTGGACTTGTTTTGGCTAGTGTAAGATCATGGGCGCCTTTATGGTTGACTGAGGTTATCCAGTCTTTTTCTTTTTTATCTCATTTTAAGAGAATTCAATATGGTGTTCTAGACTTAACGACTTTTATCTTTTTTATTTCTATGATTATGATTTGTATATCTATCAATATCTTTTTAGTTCAATTAAAAAAAGCTGATTAACATGAAAATTTCAAAAAATAATATCTTAAAATTATCTATACTTTTATCTATTATTTGTTTCTTTAGTTTAAATATTTTTTCTAATAATACTTTTAACAGAATTAGTTTAGACACTACACAAAATAATCTTTATACAATAAGCTCAGGTACAGAAAAATTTCTGAAGAATATTGATGAACCAATACATTTAAGGCTATTCATGTCTAGTACACTTGTAGAAATTGCTCCTCAATTATCTACTTACGCCAACAGAGTAGAATCTTTACTTTATTCATACGCAAACATGTCTGAAGGTAAAATTACTCTAGAAATTATCGACCCTAAACCATTTTCTGATCAAGAAGATAGAGCAGTAGGTATGGGTATTAGTCCTTTTGGAGGATCGAATAATAATGATCCACTATATTTTGGACTAGCTGCCACAAATTCAACGACTGGTCAAAAAAATATTAATGTTTTTTCTCCTGAAAGAGAACCATTTTTAGAATATGATTTAACAAGATTAATAGCTGAATTAGCACAAACAAAAAAACCAAAAATCAGTATAATTGATAACCTTGGTTTAGAAGCTAATTCAAGAATAGGAAAACCTGAACAGCAAGTTTTAACACAAATGAAATCACTATTTGATGTAGAATTTGTTAAAGACAATGCCTCAGAACTCCCAAAAAATACAAAAGTTTTAATGCTCATTAACCCAAAATATTACCCTGATGAAACTCTTTTTATGATAGAACAGTGGGTATTAAAAGGTGGTTCAACATTAATATTTTTAGATCCTTATGCTGAAACAGAAGTGAGTATTAATCCTGGAATGCCTGCTTTAAATCCTCGTTCTGATTTAAAAAAATTATTAGATACTTGGGGAATTAATTTTAATAACAAAAAATCTATCGCTGATAAAAAATATGCCCTGAGAACTGTTAGAAATATTAAAGGTCGAGAAGTTGAAGTTTCAAACTATCCTTGGATACAAGTAACTGATGAGGGTCTTAATCAGAATGACGGTGTACTAGCCCAACTATCTAATATAATATTTACAAACGCTGGTGGTTTAAACCCTAAAGATGGAATTAAATTTGATCCACTTATTACGTCTAGTAAATTATCTGGTTTAGTTGATTCAGACAAAGCAGGTGATTCAAAATCTGATCCTAGAGATTTAATAAAAGATTTAAAAATTGATAACAAGAAAATCATAATATCTGGTTGGTTAAGAGATAACCTAAATTCAGCTTTCCCAAAAGGCGTCAAAAAGAAAACTGGACTCAAAAAATCATCTGAAATGTCTAATATTCTCATAGTAAGTGATGCAGACATGTTAATGGACAGAAATTGGCTGACAAAACAAAATTTACTTGGGCAGGAAATTGTTTCTGCTTTTGCAAATAATGGTGATTTTGTTTTAAATGTAGTTGAAAACATGATTGGTGGGTCATTTTTATCTGAGATAAGAGGTAAGGGAATTTCTTGGAAACCATTTACTAAAATAGTTGAACTAGAAAAATCTGCTGAAGAAAAATTCTTAAGTAAGGAAAGAGAATTAGTATCCAAACTTGAAAAAATGGAAAATAAGATTCAAAGTCTTACCAAGAAAAATAATAATGAAAGTGATGTAATTTCTCCTGAAACAATAAAAGCAATAGATGGATTTAAATCAGAAATGATGACTACAAGAGCTGAACTTAGAAATGTTAAATTTCAATTGAGAAGTGATGTTGATAATTTAAAAACAAAAATTATGTTCATCAATATAGGCTTAATACCAATTTTAATTGCAGGATTAGCACTTATTATTGCTATTAGAAGACCTAAACCAAAGAAGATAATACATTAAAATTTAAGGAATTATATTTTATGACAAGCAATTTTACTAAATTATTAATTGTAACTGCAATTTTCTTTGGATTGGCATCCTATTCTGTATTAAAAAACAAAGACTCAAATCTTTTTTCAGAGCGAGGTAATACTTTTATTGAAAATCTTCCGTCTAAATTAAATGACATACAAAAAATAAAGATTACGGGAAGAGATCTTGATATGGAATTAATTAATAAAAATAATTCATTTATTGAAACTTCTGGCTATCCTTTTAAAGCAAATGTTTGGGAAAGTTTCATAACAAGTTTATCTTTACTAAGAATAGAAGAAAAGAAAACAAACAATCCTGAAAGACATAATGAATTAAATTTGGTTGCTATTGATAAATTTAAAGAAAATGATGATGAAAACGAGCCTGCTACAAAAATAACATTTTTTAGTAAAGACCAAAAAGTATTTAAATCTGTTTTATTAGGTAAAATCGATAATACTGTAGGAGGGATAAGCGGCGGTCAATTTGCTCGTTATAATAAAGATAATCAAGCATATCTATTAAAAGGGGCATTGAGAATGCCCTCTGGAAAATCAGATTGGTTTAACAGTTTATTACTTAAATTAGATCAAGAAAAACTTTCTTCCATCTCTGTTAAAAGAAAAAAAATTATTTTTGAAATTGAATCAAAAGATAGAAAACTATCTTTAAAAAATAATCCAGATTTAAAAATTGACGAAGAAAAGCTAAAGCAAGTAGCTGAGGTAATTGATGCCTTTTATTTTTACGATGTTAGAAAAGTAAATAAAATTAAAAATAATAATAATATTATTTCTTATAAGTTTAAAGATGGTCTTATTTTAGAATTAAAATTTATAGAAAAATCAAAAGACTCAAAAGAATCTTGGATTGAGATATCTGCTAAATCTAATAATCCTAAAACTATAAATGAGGCAAATGATTTAAATAAAAAAACCAAGGGTTATCAATTTTTAGCAAACATAAATACTTCTGTAATCTTCAATTGGAATATTAAAGATTTAATTAAAAAGTGATTAGTATGATCTTTGCATTCCTAAAACATGTTCTGAAATATATGATAGTATTAGGTTAGTTGATATTGGTGCAACTTGATATAATCTAGCTTCTCTAAATTTTCTTTCTACATCATACTCTTCTGCAAAACCAAAGCCACCATGAGTTTGAACACAAGCTTCTGCAGCTGCCCAAGATGCATCAGCAGCTAAAAGTTTTGCTGTGTTAGCTTCTTCTCCTATTGGTTTACCATCATCGTATAATTTTGCAGCATGATAAACCATTAATTCTGCAGCTCTCATTTGTGCATAAGCTCTAGCTATTGGGAATTGTATCCCTTGATTTTGACCTATTGATCTTCCAAATATTTGTCTATCATTTGCGTATTGTGTTGATTTTTTAGTAAACCACTTAGCATCGCCGATACACTCGGCTGCAATAAGTATTCTTTCCGCATTCATGCCAGACAAAATATATCTAAAACCTTTGTTTTCTTCTCCAATCAAATTATCGGCAGGTATTCTTAAATTATCAAAAAAAACTTCAGTTGTTGAATGGTTCATCATTGTTCTTATTGGTTTAATTGTTAAACCATTATTTTTTGCTTTTTGCATATCTAATAAGAATACAGACAGGCCATCAGTTTTTTTAGAAACTTCACTTAGTGGTTTAGTTCTTGCCAAAAGTAACATTAGATCTGAATGTTCAGCTCTACTTGTCCATATTTTTTGTCCATTAATGATATAATCATCACCATCTTTTGTCGCAGTAGTTCTTAAACTGGTTGTATCCGTTCCGCTAGTAGGCTCTGTTACACCAAACGCTTGTAATCTTAATTTTCCACTAGCTATTTCAGGTAAATAACTTTTCTTCTGTTCATCAGAACCGTGCCTTAAAACAGTTCCCATGGTATACATTTGGGCATGACATGCTGCTGCATTACATCCTTGATGATGTATTTCTTCAAGAATGACCGATGCTGATGTTATTCCTAGACCAGAACCACCGTACTGCTCAGGTATTAAGACACTTAAAAAGCCTGAATCCGTTAGCGATTGAACGAATTCTGTAGGATAAGCTTGTTCTCTATCTAAGTTTCTCCAATATTCTCCTTGAAAATCTTGACATAATTTAGCTACAGAAGATCTTATTTCCGAATTTGTATCATCTTGAACTAAGCTTGAAGTCTCGATTGATTTATTTTCATCTGGCATATCAATTATTCCTTTTTTTATATATATTAAATTAAACATTTTTTTTTAAATTAAAAGTATTCAACTAAATTAATTGGAGGTTCTCTTGAAAATTTCTTTTCATCACATCAATCTGGTATCTAAAAATCTTGAAGAATTAAATAATTTTTATAAAAATATTTTAACATTGGATTCGATACCTGAACAACAATTTCCAAGAACTGAAGCAAACCAAAATAAGGGGTATGACGGAAAAATTAAATTTGTTACAGATGGAAATATACAATTACATTTAGCAGAAAAAGATCTTACCGTTGCTGAGAAAAATAAAAAGCATATTAATCCCGTCGAAAAAGGACATATAGCTTTTAGAACTGATGACATTGAAGAGTTTAAAACAATTTTAAATAAAAATAATATTAAATTTGCTGATTATGGGACAACTTTTGCTAAAGAATGGTATCAAATTTTCTTTTATGATCCAGAAGGTAATATTGTTGAGGTTCATCAATTTATAGATAAAAATTAATGCTACTCTCGTGTTTTAAAAATCAATCTTTTAGGTATTTATGGACAGCTGGATGCTTTACTGGCATTGCAAGAGCTATGGAGTTTCTAACTCTTAGTTTATATATTTTGAATGACTTTGGATTAGCTTACCTAATTACCGTAATTTTTGCATTTAGAATGCTTCCTATGAGCATGCTGGGCTTAATTATTGGTTCTATCTCTGAAAAAATTTCTCCTATCTTGATTGTTAGATTTTTATATTCCTTATCTTTTTCTTTTACATTAATATGTGTATTTCTTAAAAATTTTGATTACTTTAACTTATTTTTTGCTCTTTTATTAGCTTTTATAAATGGAACCACATGGGTTATTGATTTAGCTGTTAGACGCAGAATTATAACAGAGAACATTACTGAAAAACTTTTAAGTACTTCATTAGCAATGGAAACTTTATCTAATAATTCAACACGATTAATTGGCCCTCTATTGGCTGGCTTTTTATATGTTGCAATTGATTTAGAAGGTTTATTATTAATAATATCAAGTTTATATTTTTTAGCTTTAAGCTTAATAATATGTTTTGAAAAGATTAGTATAAACTTAAATGCTTCATCAACATCAAAAAAAGATATTCTTTACGAATTTATTTCAGTTTTCAAAAGTCTAAAAACCATAATCTTTGATGCCTTCAAAGATATTAATCTTAAATTATTATTAATTGTAACCTTAGTATTTAATCTTTTTGGGTTTCCTCTTATTTCTTTAATACCTGTGTATGGTAAAAATATTTTAAATTTAAGTGAGGCAGAGATTGGATTTTTAGCTTCATCTGAAGGTGTCGGCGCATTAATTGGTGCTTTAATTATTGCTAAAATTTCACCTCAAAAAAGATTATCAATTTTTTTTCTAATTGGTTGTATAGGTTTTTTTGTAGGAATGCTTTTGTTTTCTGTAAGTAGTTCATTAATTATTGGTTTTCTATTTTTATGTTTAGGTGGAATGTGCTTATCTGGTTTTAGTACTATGCAAGGAGCTTTAACTTACAGATCTGCAGAAAAAGGTAAAAGGGGTTATAATTTTGGAGTTTTAGTAACATGTATAGGTTTAGCACCAATAGGCATGATAATCATATCTCTTATAATTAATTTAATCGGCGTTGAACAAGTTATTAGGCTTAATGCAATAATTGCATTAACTTCACTTATATTTATTACTTATTTGATAACTCAGAAAAAATTTAAAGTTTTTTAAGCTTTAACTCACACCTTTAACTAGAAAATTATTCATGATTTTAGCAAATTTGGTAGGGTCACTAGGCAGTTTTCCTTCCATCATTCGTGCTTGTTCAAATAAAAGGGTTCCAGCATCATCCACGAGATTATTATGTTTTTTATCACTTAGTAGCTTATTCATTTTTTCAACTAATGCATGTTCAGGATTAATTTCTAGAATTCTAGGTGCTCCTTGATAATTAGGATCTCTTTGTTTCATTAGATTTTCCATTGCAACATCCATATCACCTTTATCTGCAACTAAACAAGCAGGACTATCTGTAAGTTTGGAAGTTAATCTAATATCTTTAACATTTTGCCCTAATGAAGCTTTTAAATGTGCAATTAAATTTGTAAATTTTTTATCTACATCGTCTTTTTTTGTATCTTTATTTTTTGGATCTTTTTTATCAGATTTAATATTATCCAGATCAATCTCTCCTTGAGTGATTGAAACAAAATTCTTTTCTTTAAATTGCCCTGCCATAGACAACCAAAACTGATCGATAGGATCAGCCATTACCAAGACCTTAATTCCTTTGGATTTAAAACCTTCAAGGTGTGGACTTGATAATGCTTGAGATTTTGTGTCGGCTGCAATGTAGTATATATCTTTTTGATTTTTATCCATTGTATTCACATAATCTTCTAAAGAAATAAGATCATCATTTTCATTATTTGAGAATCTTGCCAATTCTAACAAAGTATCTTTTCTTTCAAGATCTTCATAAAGACCTTCTTTTAACACTTGACCAAATTCATTCCAAAACTGAATATATTTAGCCTTATCTTTGTCAGCTATTTTTTTTAATTCTCTTAAAATTTTTCCAACAAGTGACTTGCTAATTTTTGCAACTGCTGGATTATTTTGTAACATCTCTCTACTAACGTTTAGATCTATATCTTGTGTATCAACAATACCTTTAACAAATCTTAAATATGCTGGTATTAAATTGTCACATTTATCAGTAATAAATACTCTATTAATATATAATTTTAAACTTGATTTTCTATCAGGATTAAACAGGTCAAATGGTTTTGATGAAGGAATACAAAGTAAGTTTGTGTAACTTACGGTACCTTCTGTATTATTATGCATTGTTAATAATGGCTTACCAAAACCAGCACCTATGTGAGAGAAAAAATCTTCATATTGTTTTTCTTTAATGTCTTTTGGTGCCCTTGTCCATAAAGCTGATGCTTCATTGATAGTTTCTTCCTTGGCATCTTTTTTTGAAACCTCTAACATTTTAACTGGATAAGAAATATGATCTGAATATTTTCTAACTACAAATTGAATTCTAGTTCCTTCAAGAAACTCCTTGGCATCTTTTTTAAGGTGCAAAGTCAACTCAGTTCCAGAATTTGTTTTCTCGCCTTTTTCTATGTTATAACCACTTTTTCCATCAGAAATCCATTTCCAGCTCTTATCAATACCAGCTTTTTTTGATAAAACTTCGACTTTATCTGCAACCATAAAAGAAGCATAAAACCCTACACCAAATTGACCAATTAAGTTTACGTCTTCTTTTTTGTCATCTTTTGATTTGTTAAATTGTTCAAGAAATGCCTTTGTTCCTGATCTGGCAATTGTACCAAGGGAATTTATAAGATCTTCTTCATCCATCCCAATGCCATTATCACTTATTTTTATAGTATTTTCCTTACTATTAACTTCTATCTTTATTTCGAAAGGGTCTGATGTGTCATTAATAGATTTATTAGTTAAAGCTAGATATTTTTTCTTGTCAATCGCATCTGATGCATTTGAAATTAATTCTCTTACAAATATTTCTCTTTCCGAGTAAAGAGAATTAATTACAATATCAAGAATTTTGCCGGTATCAGCCTCAAATTTTTTTTCCATATTTGACATTATTCTATCCTTTCGCATTGTAATTACATGATTAAATTGGTTATTATTATTTCAATTTCAAGATATAAAAATAACTTTCTGAAAAGGATTAAGAATGAAAAAAATTGGACTTTGTGGAACTGGGAAAATGGGAAAAGCTATAGGCGCAAGATTAATAGAAAAGGAATATAATCTTTCAATTTGGAATAGAACAAAATCTAATTCAGATGACCTTATAAAGTCAGGTGGAAAATTTTTTAAAAAAGTTAGTGAGTTAGTCGATGAGGTTGACATTATAATAGTTATATTAGGTAATGATGACGCGTTAAAAAATGTTTATGAAACAGAGACTGGATTTAAAAATTGCGATTTGAAAAACAAAATTATTATTGAGATGAGTACAACAAGTGTAAATTATATGAAAGAGCTTTCCAATTTAGTCTTAAATCAAAATGGTTCTTTTATTGAGTGCCCAGTCGGTGGATCAACTAAACCAGCAAGAGACGGACAACTTCTTGGTTTAATGGGAGGCAAGAAAAGTGAAATCGACTCTTTAGATTTTCTCTTCAGTCATTTATTTAGACGTTATGAATATTTAGGCGAAATAGGGAAGGGAACCGCCATGAAACTCGCTATAAATCTTCCCTTATTAGTTTATTGGCAATCGTTGGGAGAAGCATTGAAATTAACCTGTCAAAATGGAATTCAATTTGAAAAAGCTCTTGATATTATGATAGATACATCAGGTGCCTGCAAAGTTGCTCATCTAAAAATTGAAACCATATTAAAAGCGTATAATAATAACTTAAATGGTTCTTCAACTTTTGGTCTTGAATCATCTTTGAAAGATATGAAATTAATGCAAGATGACGCACTTAAACATGATAATTATTTTAGCATTGTTTCTGAGGCTATTAAGTATATAGAAAAAGGATTAGATCAAAATCTTCATTATGAAGATGCAGCCTGCACAAGTGGTTTAATACCAAAGAATTTTAATTAAAAAAGTTACTGATCAAAATCAGAATTTTCATTAGATAAAATTGTTTTGATTTCTTTTAGAAATGCTGTGCCTGCAGGATTAGGGTACTCTTCATTATTCAATTCTTCAGAAGTTTTTTTAGCAATAACTTCATCTAAAATTTTTAAAGGTTTTTTAGTTTGTAAGGCTTTAACATAAACTTCTGCTGCCCTTTCAAAGTAGAATAGTCTATTGAAAGCTTCAGCAACATTACTACCTATTACCAAGAGTCCATGATTGCCCATAATCATGGTTGTAAAACTTTCATCTTTCAACAGATTTGAACATCTTTGACCTTCTTCTTCAAACGCTAAACCACCATATTGCGTATCAATAATTTGTTTTCCAAAAAAAAGACAGGAAATTTGATTTATAGGGGGGATAATCATATCCTCCTTTAAAGAAGCTAAGACTGTTGCGTATATAGAATGAACATGCATGACACATCTTGCGTGTTTACAATTTTTATGTATAGCTCCATGCAATCCCCATGCAGTCGCATCTGGAGGATTTTCCTTCTGCAAAACTGACTTATCATTTGCATTTAAAAGTAATAAATCTGAAGCCTTTATACGAGAAAAATGCCACATATTAGGGTTCATAAGAAATTCAGTTCCATCTTCATTTACTGCAAGGCTAAAATGGTTTGCCACACCTTCATGTAAATTAATTCTTTCGGCCCACCTGAATGATGCCGCAAGGTCTTTTCTTTCTTCATAAAAATTAATATTGGGTTTCATAATTTTATTTGATCTAATTGTATTATATACTCACATGATAAATACTAAAGTGTCAACTATATCAAAGAGGAAAGTATGGGATATTTATACCTTATTATAGCCATCATAGGAGAGGTTGTAGGAACATTATCACTTAAAAGTAGTAATGGATTTACTTTAATAACGCCATCTATTTTAGTCATAGTTGGTTACGGAATTGCTTTTTACTTCATGATACTGTCTATGAAAACTATACCTGTGGCAATTACTTATTCTATATGGTCAGGAGTTGGCATTGCAGCTGTAACGTTCATTGCTTCCATGAAATTTAATGAAAAACCTGATATTTTCGCTTTGATAGGACTAGGTTTTATAATTATTGGAATTATAATTCTGGTTTCACTTAGTAAAATGGGAGCAAAAATATCTTAAGAATGTATTGCTTTTGAAAAAGTTGCTAAAGCTGCTTCTTTTATTGCCTCATTGACTGTAGGATGACCATGACATATTCGTGCCACATCTTCTGAAGAAGCACCAAAGCCCATTGCAACACTTAATTCATGTATAATTGTTCCAGCTTCATGACCTATTATGTGTGCACCTAAAATTTTATCCGTTTCTTTATCTGATAAAATTTTTACAAATCCCTCTGTATGACCAATCGCTTTTGCTCTGCTGTTCGCAGTAAATGGAAAAACTCCTTTTTTATATGAAATCTCTTCTTGTTTTAGATCATCTTCTGTTTTACCTATGGATGCCACTTCAGGAGCAGTATAAATAATATTTGGTACAAGATTGTAATCGACATGACCTGCTTCTTTATTAATTAATTCAACTAATGCTACACCGTCCTCTTCTGCTTTATGAGCTAGCATAGGACCTTTTATAACATCACCAATAGCAAAAATATTATCTACAGATGTTTTAAAATTATCATCTGTTTCAACAAAACCTCTTTCATCCACTTTTACACCTATTTTATCTAAACCTAAATTATCTGTGTTAGGCCTTCTTCCAACCGCAACTAATACGATATCTGCCTCTATTGTATCTATTTTTGAAGTTTTAAGGTCTTTAATTTCAACATGTACTTTATCTTTGATTAAAGATGTCTTTTCTACAGAATGTTCCAATTTAAATTTTAAGCCTTGTTGCAGAAGAATTTTGTGAAATTTTTCTGATACTTCAGAATCCATACCGTTTAAAACTCTTGGCAAGAATTCAATTACCTCAACTTCTGAACCTAATCTTCTCCAAACAGTGCCTAATTCTAATCCTATTACTCCAGCTCCTATCACAATTACTTTTTTTGGAACAGACTTTAATTCCAAAGCGCCAGTGGAAGTAACAATTTTTTGTTCATCAATTTTAATATTATTTAAATTTGAAGGCTCAGAACCAGTAGCAATGATAATTTTCTCAGCAAATATTTTTTCAGTCTTACCTTTTCCATTAATCTGAATTTCATTTTTGTTAACTAAAGTTGCTTCACCTACATATTTATCAATTTTATTTTTACTAAATAGAAAATTAATACCTTTTGTTAATTCATCAACGATAGTTGATTTTTTTTTCATTAATTGTTGAACATCAATGCTTACGTCAGATGTTTTTATTCCCCATGATAAATTAGCATTGTTTTTTACATTATTTTCATATTGTTCTGATGCATGAAGTAAAGCTTTAGATGGAATACACCCTACATTTAGGCATGTCCCTCCTAAAGTTTCTCTCTTTTCAATATTTGCAACTTTCATTCCCTTTTGTGCTGCAACAATAGAAGCAACATATCCACCAGGACCAGCTCCAATGACAACTAAATCATATTTTTTTTCCGACATGATTTTTATACTCCAATAAGCATTCGTTGAGGATCTTCAAGATTCTCTTTAACATTTACTAAGAAAGAGACAGCCTCTCTTCCATCTATAATCCTGTGGTCATAAGATAAAGCCAAATACATCATAGATCTAATTTCAACTTTATCATCTATGACAACTGCTCTTTTTTGAATATTATGCATTCCAAGAATTCCAGATTGTGGTGGGTTAAGAATCGGTGATGATAACATCGAACCGTAAACACCTCCATTAGAGATAGTAAATGTACCATTTGACATGTCTTGAATGGTTAAATTACCTTCTCTTGCTTGTTTTCCAAAATTTACAATTGTTTTTTCAATTTCCGGAAAATCCATATTCTCTGCATTTTTTAAAACTGGAACAACTAATCCTTCAGGAGTTCCAACTGCAACACCTATATTATAATAATTTTTATATACAATATTATTATCTCTTATTTCTGCATTAACAGCTGGATAAACTTTTAATGCATTAATACATGCCTTTACAAAGAAACTCATATATCCAAGTTTTATTCCAAATTTTTTCTCAAAATTAGGCTGGTATGTTGATCTTATTTTCATTAATGCTGTCATATCAACTTCATTATAGGTAGTTAAAATTGCTGCTGTGTTTTGTGCTGATTTTAATCTATTAGCAATTGCTTGCCTTAATCTAGACATTGGAACAATTTCTTCTTGGTTACTTGGTAACACAGCATCATCTTTTTTAAGATCTGTTTCTGGAGACGAAGTTTTTGTATCTTTAGTTTCTAATTGTTTTTCTTCTTTATCATTATTTTCTTTAGCCTTTGGTTTATCATCTGATGATTTTTTTCCATTTGGATCAAGAGCTCCTATATTCTGCCCAACTTCAACCGTTTCACCTTCTGCAGCAATTATAGATCCAATTAATCCTGAGATTGGCGCAGGAACTTCAAGTGTTACTTTATCAGTTTCTAATTCAACTACAGGTTCATCAACTTCAACATATTCCCCTTCATTTTTTAGCCATTTTGATACTGTAGCTTCTACTATTGACTCACCAAGTGTAGGAACAATTATATCCATTGTAGATCCCTTTCTATTTTCATTAATTTTAAGATTTTCTTCTTGATATTTGTTATCTGTTGTTTTTTGTGATGAACCATTTGATTTTAAGAATAACAAAACATCACCTTTAGTTATTCTGCCGTCTTTTCCAGTACCTTGCATGATATTTGCATCTATATCATTTTCTAAGATTAACTTTTTAGCTGCAGGCATAACTAAATCAAAATTTTTATCATTCATATTGTTCATAAAAATTAAACTCTATTCAGCAGCACGTATCTCTTTTTTATTTGGTTTAATCAAATTTAATGATTCTTTAACAATATTATCTTGCTCTTTTAGATGTCTAGAGAGTGAACCTGTTGCAGGTGATGCTGCTTCTTTTCTCCCCACATAAATAGGCCTAGAAAACTTTGACTTTATCTTAATTAAAACATCTTCGATATTTCTATCTACAAAAAACCAGGAGCCCATGTTTTTTGGCTCTTCTTGACACCAAATTATCTTTGCATTTGGTGTTTTTTCTAATTCCTTTTCTAATGTTTTACTTGGAAAGGGATAAATTTGTTCTAACCTTAATAACTTAACATCAGTAATATTATTTTTTTCTCTTTCCTCATAGAGATGATAGAATATTTTACCAGAGCAAATAACTACACGATTAATATTTTTATCTTTTAGGGTTTTGTTAGGGTCTAATATAATCCTGTGAAATGATGTATTTTCTGCCATATCTGATAAATTAGAAACGCACAATTTATGTCTAAGTAGACTTTTAGGTGTCATTATAATTAATGGTTTTCTAAAGTCTCTTTTTAACTGTCTTCTAAGAGCATGAAAATAATTTGCTGGTGTACTACAGTTTAACACTTGCATATTATCTTCACCACAAAGCTGTAAATATCTCTCTAATCTAGCTGAAGAGTGCTCAGGACCTTGACCCTCATAACCATGAGGTAGCAACATAACCAAACCTGACATTCTTAGCCATTTAGCTTCTCCACTAGATATAAACTGATCAACTATTACTTGAGCACCATTTGCAAAGTCACCAAATTGTGCTTCCCACATGACTAATGCTGCAGGTTCTGTCAGAGAATATCCATATTCAAAACCTAACACTGAAGCTTCTGACAAAGGTGAGTCAATAACTTCAAATTGAGGTTGGTTTTCTTTTAAATTGTTAAGCGGTACATATCTGTTTTCATTATTTTGATCTACAAACACAGCATGTCTTTGAGAAAAGGTACCTCTACAACTATCTTGCCCTGACAATCTTACTGGATGGCCCTCATCTAAAAGTGTGCCAAAAGCTAAATGTTCAGCAGTTGACCAATCAATGTTTTTTTCTTCATTTATTGATTTTCTTCTATTTTCAACAATTCTAACTAATTTTTTATTTAATTCATATCCTTCAGGAAGTTCTGTCATTGATAAACCAATTTCCTTTAATCTTTGTAACTTAACTGATGTGTCTCCTCTTCTTTGCTCACGATCGGGAGCTGCTTTCAACCCTGACCATTGACCATCTAACCAGTCAGCTTTATTTGGCTTGTAACTGCTTCCAGCTTCAAATTCTTTTTCTAAAAAATCATTATGTTTTTTTAATTCTTGATCTGCATCTTGTTTAGTTATTGTGCCTTCATTAATTAATTTTTTGCTATAAATTTTACTAATACTCTCGTGCTGAGCTATTTTTTTATACATTGAAGGTTGAGTAAACGCAGGTTCATCACCTTCATTATGACCAAATCTTCTATAGCAAATTACATCTAAAACTACATCACAAGAGAACTTTTGTCTAAATTCAGTTGCAATTCTTGCCACGTGAACAACTGCCTCAGGATCATCTCCATTTACATGAAAAATTGGTGCCATCACCATCTTGGCAACATCCGTACAGTATGGACTTGACCTTGAAAAATTTGGACTTGTTGTAAAGCCAATTTGGTTATTGATGATAACGTGAATAGTTCCACCTGTTTCATAACCTCTTAAACCTGAAAAATCAAACGTTTCAGCAACTATGCCTTGTCCTGCAAACGCAGCATCACCATGTAAAACTATCCCCAATACAGAATCCCTTTCTTCTGTGTCATTATGTTGAAGTTGTTTTGCACGAACTCTTCCAATAACTACAGGAGCAACAACTTCTAAGTGAGATGGGTTTGCTTGAAGAGACAAATGAACATTCTCATTATCAAACTCTCTATCTGCGGAAGCACCCATATGATACTTTACATCTCCAGATCCACCAGCTTCTTCAGGATTGGCAAGATTACCTAAAAATTCTGAAATTATTGCTCTAAATGGTTTATTTAATACATTATATAAAACATTTAATCTTCCTCTGTGAGCCATGCCAATTACAACTTCTTTTAAACCTAATTGACTTCCTCTTTTTAAAATTTGCTCAATAGCTGGTACAACTGATTCTGAGCCATCTAATCCAAATCTTTTTGTGCCTGCATATTTTTTATGAAGAAATTGTTCAAATGTTTCAGCACCTACTAAACGTTCGAAAATTGCTTTTTTACCATTATCTGTAAACTGAGTAGTATTTCTAATTGATTCAATTCTTTCTTGGATCCATGCTTTTTGCGCTGGATCTTGAACATGCATAAATTCGACACCAATAGAGCCACAATACGTTTCTTTAAGAATATCCATTATTTGTTTTAAAGAAGCAGTCTCCATACCTAAAACATTGTCTATAAAAATTGGTCGGTCCCAATCTTCTTCTTTAAAACCATAAGTCTTAGGATCAAGCTCAGGGTGAATGTCAGGCTCATATAATTTTAAGGGATCTAAATTAGCTAGCAGGTGACCTCTAATTCTATAAGCTCTAATTAACATTATTGCTCTTAAAGAGTCAGTTGTTGCTGATCTTAAATCGGATGCAGAAATTTTTCCTTTTCCAGCCACTCCTTGAGCAACCGCTTTCACAGATTCCTCTACATCAACAGCACCTATCACTCTATTATTCTCTTTTGCCCAACTTGGACCTTTGTCCGCAATTTCAGATCCAATTTCTTTAAACAAATTAGACCACTCTTCAGGAACAGACTTAGGGTCATTTTCCCACTTATTAAGTAGATCATTTATAAAAACGGAATTAGAGCCTGACAGGAATGTTTGATCTAAATTTTTATCTGACATAGAATTAACCTATATATTGAGTTATATCATAAACTTTATTATACACATCAAATTTAACTCATAATCAAGTTAATTTACTATGTTTTATCAATAGCTCTTAAAACAGCTTTGCCAAGATCTGATGGTGAGTTAGCTACTTCAATATTACATTCTTTAAATTTAGAAATTTTAGAATCTGCATCTCCACTACCACCACTTACTATAGCACCTGCATGTCCCATCGTACGACCAGGAGGTGCCGTTCTTCCAGCAATGAATCCTGCAACAGGTTTTTTTATTTTATGATTTTTTAGAAATTCAGCAGCTTCTTCTTCTGCAGAACCTCCAATTTCTCCTATCATTAAAATTGCTTCAGTTTGTTCATCTGACAAAAATAGATCTAAACAGTCGATAAAGTTTGTTCCATTTAATGGATCACCACCTATGCCAACACAAGTCGACTGTCCTAAATTCACAGCAGTTGTTTGATCAACGGCTTCATAGGTCAATGTCCCTGATCTAGATACAATTCCTATTTTTCCTGGTTTATGAATTGACCCAGGCATAATACCAATTTTACATTCTCCAGGTGTAATTATTCCAGGACAATTTGGGCCTATAAGTCTTGAACTAGAAGCCTTTAGAAAATTCTTTACTCTTATCATATCCTGAACTGGTATACCCTCTGTAATACAAATAATTAATGGTATTTTTGCATCAATTGCTTCAATTATAGAATCAGCTGCAAATGGTGGAGGAACATAAATAACTGAAGCATCTATTTCTAAATTATCATTAGCTTCTTTAACTGTATTAAATACTGGTAAATCTAAATGCTTCGTACCACCTTTACCTGGAGTAACGCCACCAACCATTTTTGTTCCGTAAGCAATAGCTTGTTCAGAGTGAAATGTACCTTGGCCACCAGTAAAACCTTGACAAATAACATTTGTGTTTTTGTTGACTAAAATCGACATCTATTATCCTTTTACAGCTTTAACTATTTTTTCAGCCGCATCATCAAGATCATCAGCTGAAATGATTTGTAGATCAGATTTAGATAAAATCTCTTTTCCCTTCTCTACGTTTGTTCCTGAAAGTCTTACAACAAGAGGTTTGTCAAGTGCCAAATCACTAGCAGCTGCTACAACACCTTCTGCAATAATGTCACATCTCATTATACCACCGAATATATTTACTAATATACCTTTAACAGCATCATCAGACAAAATTATTTTGAATGCTTCTTTAACTTTTTCTTTAGTAGCGCTTCCACCTACATCTAAAAAATTAGCTGGTGATGAACCTTTAAGATTTATGATATCCATGGTTGCCATAGCTAAACCAGCGCCATTTACTAAACAACCAATTTCACCATCTAACTTTATGTATGCTAAATCAAATTTTTTAGCTAATGTTTCAGAAGGCTCTTCTTCTGTTTCATCTTTAAGTTCCAAAACTTCTGACTGTCTAAATAAACTATTATTGTCAAAAGACATTTTTGCATCAAGTGCGATTAATTTATTTTCTTTTGAAAGCACAAGTGGATTTATCTCTACCAAGCTAGCATCTAAATCAACAAAAGTTTTATAAATTTTAGAAAAAAAACTATAACTTTGTTTAAAAGCATCACCTGAGAGTTTAAGTCCGTTAGCAATAATTCTTGCATGAAATGGCATAAATCCGCCTTTAGGATCAACCCTAACTTTAATAATTTTCTCAGGAGTTTTTTCTGCTACTTCTTCAATATTAACGCCACCCTCAGTAGATGAAATTATAGAAATACACCCAGCGTTTCTATCAACTAAAATTGAAAAATAAAATTCTTTATCAATTTGACATCCATCTTCAATATATAATCTTTGAACTTTTTTTCCTTTAGAACCAGTTTGAGGTGTAACTAAAACTTTTCCTAAAATTTCTTCAGAGGCTTTTTCAACTTCTTCAATATTTTTTACAACTTTTACACCTCCAGCTTTACCTCTACCTCCTGCGTGAATTTGTGCTTTAACAACATATACGGGACCAGGTAGTTTTTTTGCATTGTTAACTGCCTCTTCAACTGTGAAAGCTGGGTACCCATCTGGAACTGAAACACCAAATTTTCTCAGTAATCCTTTAGCTTGATGCTCGTGAATATTCATAATTATATTACCTATTTTTCAAAATTTTGTGCAAGTTGATTTAATTTTTTTACAGATTCAACTGAATGATTGAACATTTGTTTTTCTTCTGCACTTAAATTGATTTCAACAATTCTTTCTACACCTTCTTTCCCAATAACTACAGGAACTCCAACATATATTCCATCTAAATTATAAGGACCATCAACAAATGCTGCACAAGGCAAAAGTTTTTTCTTATCCTTTAAAAAGGCGTCTGCCATTTGAACGGCTGATTCTGCAGGAGCATAAAAAGCTGAACCTGTTTTTAATAAACCAACAATCTCGGCACCACCGTCTCTTGTCCTTTGAACAATATCATCTATTTTTTTCTGAGTACTCCATCCCATTTCTAAAAGATCTGGGATTGGAATGCCAGCTACAGTGGAGTATCTGACCAGAGGAACCATCGTGTCGCCATGTCCACCTAAAACAAAAGCTGATACGTCTGTCATCGATATTTTAAATTCCTCTGCTAAAAAATATCTAAATCTTGCTGAGTCTAAAACTCCAGCCATCCCAACAATCATATTCATAGGCAACCCAGAAGCTCTTTGAAGAACACCTACCATAGCATCAAGTGGATTAGTTATACATATTACAAAAGCACCAGGACAATTATTTTTTATACCTTCTCCAACCTGTTGCATTACTTTTGTATTTATTTCAACTAAATCATCTCTACTCATTCCAGGCTTCCTGGGAACACCAGCAGTAACTACAACCACGTCACTATCTTTAAGATCCGAATAATCGTTGGTTCCTTCAACTTTTACATCAAATGACTCAACTGGTCCTGATTGTTGTAAATCTAACGCTTTACCTTGAGGTATACCTTCTGCAATATCAAATAACATTACATCACCCAATTCTTTCATGGCAAATAAATGTGCTAGAGTGCCTCCT
>Ga0208390_1000155_pt1 | contig 21787 bp, 22 predicted proteins | sample Knorr_S7_td_Surf_FD_185594 | JGI IMG/M metagenome (GOLD analysis project Ga0208390, IMG submission 185594) | Marine microbial communities from Southern Atlantic Ocean transect - Knorr_S7_td_SurfaceA_ad_6m_LV_A (SPAdes) (version 2) | ecosystem: Environmental > Aquatic > Marine > Oceanic | place...
TCATCAAGACTTAAATAAAATTTTGATTTTCCTGGATCACCTTGTCTACCAGACCTTCCTCTTAGTTGGTTGTCTACCCTTCGACTTTCATGCCTTTCAGTTCCAATAACAAATAAACCACCTGAGTTTAATGATTTATCTTTTTCCTCTTCACTTCCATTGCTTCCACCTAATTGAATATCAGTTCCACGACCAGCCATATTTGTTGCAATTGTAACGCTTCCATATTTTCCTGCATCAGCAATGATTTCAGACTCTTTCTCATGATATTTTGCATTTAGGACATTATGTTTAATTTTCTTATTTTTTAATAACTTTGATAAATATTCGGACTTTTCAATACTGGTTGTACCTACTAAAACAGGTTGTCCTTTTTTATTAGCATTGACTATTGAATCCAGAATTGCGTCATATTTTTCTAAAGAGGTTCTATAAATTTCATCATCTAAATCTTTTCTAGAAATACTAATATTTGAAGGTATTGCAATAACATCAAGATTGTATATATCCATAAACTCTTCTGCTTCAGTACTGGCTGTTCCTGTCATACCAGATAATTTTTCATATAATCTGAAATAGTTTTGAAAAGTTATAGATGCCATAGTTCTGTTTTCTGGCTGGATTGCAACTCTCTCTTTCGCTTCAAGCGCTTGATGAAGACCATCAGAAAATCTTCTTCCCTCCATCATTCTTCCAGTAAATTCGTCAATAATAATTACTTGATTATCTTTAACTAAATAATCTGTATCTTTATTAAATATTTTGTGGGCTTTTAAAGCTTGATTAATATGATGTATAAGATTCACATTTTCCATATCATAAACACTAGAATTGTCTTTCATAAGACCAAGCCCAGGAAGAATTTTATCTAGAAAATCATTCCCTTCATCGCTTAACATTACATTTTTGGACTTTTCATCGATTTCATAGTGATTATCTTCAATTTTAGGAATTACTTTATTAATTTTATTATAAAGTTCAGTTTTATCCTCTACTTGCCCAGATATTATAAGAGGAGTTCTGGCTTCATCTATTAAAATAGAGTCAACTTCATCAACAATTGCAAAATAATGACCTCTTTGAGATAATTGATCCACATTGTATTTCATGTTATCCCTAAGGTAATCGAAACCAAATTCATTATTAGTTCCGTAAGTAATATCGGCTTGATATGCAGCCTTTTTATCATCTTCATTTAACTCAGATGTAACAGTACCTACTGTCATTCCAAGAAAATTATATATTTGGCCCATCCACTCAGCATCTCTTTTTGCTAGATATTCATTTACTGTGATCACATGAACACCCTTGCCTGTAAGAGCGTTTAAATAAGCCGGAAGAGTTGCAACAAGGGTTTTTCCCTCACCAGTTTTCATCTCAGTAATATTACCTTTATTTAAAACAAGCCCTCCTAAAATTTGTACATCATAATGTCTTTGTCCAAGAGTCCTTTTCGCTGCTTCCCTGACAATCGCAAAGGCATCATTGGTAATATCTTCTATTTTAGTTTTGTCTTTTAATAGTTCTTTAAATTCAAAGGTTTTATCTTTTAGTTCTTCATCAGAAAATTTTTCGTACTTTTCCTCTAATTCATTAATTGCATGAACTTGATCTTTGTATTTTTTTAATTTTCTCTCATTACTTGAGCCAAAAATACTATTTAAAATTGAATTGAGTGCTGGCATAAAACTTTATTTCCATTATTTTTTTTAATAATAATATACTCATTTAGGAAGAGCATATAGAGTTGTCAACTATAGTAAGTAAACATATTGGCATACTATAATATATAGATTATTACCTTTAATATGATTTTTAATTTAATAGGAATAAAATGATTAAGAAAATATCACCGCTTGCACCTGAAAATTTTCCTAAGTTACCTTATGTAAAAGGTGTTTTAATAGGTACAGCAAAATCGGGAACAAAATATAAGGGCAGAAGAGATATTTTTACTGCTATTTTTGAAAAGGGAACAGCTGTAGCTGGTGCATTTACTCAATCTGATATCAAAGCTGAGCCAGTTGAATTTTGCAGAAAAAATATCATTGACGGATCAGCTAGAGTCCTTGTAGTTAATGCTGGCTTTGCTAATGCTTTTACAGGTAAGAAGGGTAAAAAAATCAATAAATCAATTTCTTCAAATGTAAAAAAAATTATTAAATGTAGAGAAAAAGATATTTTTATTTGTTCTACAGGTGTTATTGGTGAAAATATTCCTTTAAGACCAACAAACAAAGCCATTTCACTCTCCTTAAAGACAGAAGAAAATAAATGGGAAAATGCTGCAAAATCAATTATGACAACTGATACTTTTGCTAAGGCAGCAGGAAAGAAGATTATTATAGATGATAAAGAAATATCTTTAGTTGGAATAGCCAAGGGTTCTGGAATGATATCGCCAAATATGGCAACAATGTTAGCTTTTATCTTTACAGATGCTCTAATTGATAAAACAGTTCTTCAAACACTTCTAAATATTGAATTAAGAAATAGTTTTAATGCAATTACTGTTGATGGAGATACCTCCACTAACGATACAGTTTTAGCGTTTGCAACTGGAAAAGCCATGGACGGTATAAATGAAAAAATAATTTCAAGAACTAGTGATCCAAGATTAAAAAAGTTTAGAGAGGCTTTTTCTGAAATAATGCACGATCTTGCAATTCAAATTATTAGAGACGGTGAAGGTGCAAGCAAACTTATTCAAATAAAAGTTTCTGGTGCAGAAAATACCTCATCAGCAAAAAAGATAGCAAGGTCTATTGCAGATTCTCCTTTAGTGAAAACTGCAGTTGGTGCCTCTGATCCTAATTGGGGAAGAATTATAATGGCTATAGGAAAAGCAAAAGAAAAAATAAATGCAAAGAAAATTAATTTAAGAATAGGTAGTAATACCGTCATAAAAAATGGTGAGGTTTCAAGATCGTATTCAGAGGTAAGAACTAAAAAATATATGAGTGGTAAGGATATTTTATTAGATATAAATCTTGGTCTGGGTTCTGGTTTTTCTCAAATTTGGACCTGTGATTTAACTGAGGGTTATATCAAAATTAATGCGGATTATAGAAGTTAATAAAAAATTAAATGGAAAAATTACCAATAAAAATGGTTTCAGCTATAGCCTTGGTCGATATTGATAATAAAGTTTTGATTGCTCAAAGACCTAAAAATAAATTTATGGAGAGTTTCTGGGAGTTTCCTGGCGGAAAGATTGAGGAAAATGAATCTCCAGATGAATGTATTGTAAGAGAAGTCAGAGAAGAGCTTGGGGTAGATATAAGTAATTCATGCTTTTCGCCGTTAACTTTTACTACATTTGATTATGAAGATTTTTCTGTAATAATTTTCTTATATTTGAGTCGAGAATGGGAAGGCTTTATAAAAGGAAAAGAAAACCAAAATTTAAAATGGGTTCGACCAAATGAGATGTTTGAAATTAATATGCTTCCAGCAGATATACCTTTGATTTCCTTCATAAGGGATAATGTTTCATAGGCTTCTCTGAATTGGATTAATGGTCTAAAATAAAATTTAAAAATTAGGAATCAGTTATGTTTTTCTATCCTTTGTTAAAATCTTTACTTTTTTATTTTGACGCTGAGCTTGCTCATAGAATTACAATTAATCTTCTAAAAACATATCAAATAAAGAATAGTATAGAACATCAATCACTCAAGAGTAATATATTTGGTTTAAATTTTCCAAACCCAGTTGGCCTTGCTGCTGGATTTGATAAAAATTCCGAAGTCCCAAAAAACATTATTAATTTAGGTTTTGGTTTTTCAGAGGTTGGTACAGTTACTCCTCTACCACAAAAAGGCAATCCTAAACCAAGAGTATTTAGATTAAAAAATAATCAAGCAATTATTAATCGATTGGGTTTTAATAATGATGGTTTTGAGATTGTAAAAAAAAGATTAAGCAAAATAGGAAAAAATAATATTGGAGTTAATATTGGAGCTAATAAAAATAGTGAAGATTTTATAAATGATTATTTGAAGGGTATAGAATTTTTTTCATCGGTAGCTTCCTATTTAACTATAAATATTTCATCACCAAATACACCTGGTTTAAGAGATCTTGAGGCTATTGAGAATTTCGGTTTACTATTAAGTGGGATTGACGAATTAAGGTCAAAATCAAAAGATATTAAATTACCTATTTTAATTAAAATATCACCTGATATAAATCAGGATGATTTAGAAATTTTATGTGAGAGAGTATTATCTAGTTCTGTTGATGGACTAATTATTTCTAACACTACAATTTCTAGGTATTCCATAGATAGTTCAGAAGCAGGAGGTTTGTCAGGTCAGCCTATTTTTGACTCATCAACAAGCATGTTGAATAAGGTTTATAAATACACTGACGGAAAAATTCCTCTAATAGGAGTTGGTGGTATTGACTCTGCAGAAAAAGCTTACAAAAAAATAAAAAATGGTGCTAGCTTAATTCAACTTTATACTGGTTTGGTTTATAAAGGACCAAAACTAATTACTGAAATAAATAAAGGTCTTATTAAGTTTATTGAAAAAGATGGATTTAATAATATTTCTGAAGCAGTGGGGGTGGAAGTTAATTAAATGAAAGTAAAAATATATCATAACCCAAGATGCTCTAAATCACGTCAAACTCTAGAGATTCTTAATAGAAAAAACTTAGATATAGATATAGTAGAGTATTTGAAATCACCCTTGGATATTAATGAGATTTCTAATCTTTTAAAAAAACTAGGTTATACCGCAAGAGATTTACTAAGAAAAGGTGAAGATGTTTACAAAAATGAAAATCTCTCTGATAAGAGTCTTACCGAAGATTTTTTAATTGATATGATGTCAAAAAACCCAATTTTAATTGAGAGACCTATTGTTGTCTCTAACGGTAAAGCGGTTATTGGAAGACCCCCTGAAAAGGTTTTAGAGATTTTATGACAGTTAATAATAGTCATAATAATGGTGCTAGAGAGACAAATAAAATAAAAAATCGTCAAGCAATTATTGAGGCTGGTATTCAGACCTTCATTGCCAAAGGTGTTGCTGAAACAACTGTAAGAGATATTATACGTTCAACAGGATTAGCGTCTGGTACTTTCTATAATTATTTTAATTCTAAGGAAGAAGTACTGGTCGCCATTTTTGACGATTTTGCAAAAGAAATTGGTAAAACTGTAAGAGATGACAATGTTCAGCCTAAAAATTTTGAAGAATTTCTTCGAGTAAAATTAACACGTTTTTTTAAATTTGTTTCTTCTAAACCTGAAATTTTTATGATTATGAGTAATAATCATAATCTAGTTAATACTTTTAGTATAAATACCCCTCAATTTATTATTGAAATTGATTACCTTAAAGAAGAAATAAATGATTATATTGAGAAGGGTATATTCCCTAGTTTTGATGTCGATCTTTTCGCTTTAGTTATTCGTCCTATTACCGATTCCCTTGCGCAGGAAATGATGTCCCAAAAAAAAATTGATATTAATAAATATACTGAAAAATGTATTAATTTCTTAACTAGAGGCCTCGGAGTATAATTATGTATCGTTCTGTTGTTGTTCATGAGTTATCTGATAATTTTTCAAATATATCTGTTGAAACTTTTGAGAGGCAAGATCTTCAACCTGATGAGTTAAGGATAAAAGTTAAATCTGCATCAGTAAACTTTCCTGACCTATTAATGACTGCAGGTTTGTATCAGTATAAGCCTGAAGTTCCTTTTATTTTAGGAATGGAGTCTTCTGGTATTGTTATTGAAAAAGGAATAGGTGTTGAAAATTTTGAAATTAATGATGAAGTTATTGTTAGCTCTTTTACTGGCTCTTTCTCTGAAGAGTTATGTGTTGATAAAATTAAAGTAAGGAAAAAACCTCAAGGACTTACTTGGGAGCAAGCATCTACCTATACAGTTGCTTATTTAACCGCCTATGTTTCTTTAGTTACGAAAGGTAATTTGAGATCTGGTGAAACATTGTTAGTTCATGGCGCTGCTGGAGGAGTTGGTCTTGCTGCTGTGGATATTGGCAGGTTTATTGGTGCAAAAGTTATAGCTGTTGCCTCAACTCAAGAAAAAAGAGACTTTCTTTTATCTTATGGCGCCAATTTTGCAATATCACCAGAGAAAGGTTTTAAGGATTATGTTAAGGAGCTAACTAATAATAAAGGTGCCGATGTAATTTACGACCCTGTTGGTGGTGATGTTTTTGATGAGTCAATAAGGTGTATAGCCTGGAATGGAAGACTTCTTGTTATTGGTTTTGCTTCGGGAAGAATACCATCAGTTCCGGCTAATATGCCATTAATTAAGGGCTTTTCAGTTATTGGTGTAAGAGCAGGTGAGTATGGTAGAAGAAGCCCTGAGGAAGGTAAAAAACATTTCGAGGAAATAGATAAACTCATAAGCAATGGATCTCTCAATCCCCATATCCATAAAATATACTCTCTTGATGGAACTATTGAGGCTTTAAAAGAGTTAGACGAAAGACGTGTTATTGGTAAAGTTTGTATAAATCCATAAATTTTATTTTGAATAGTGTACATTATTCAAAAAATACTCTATTAATATATATAAAGTTTAAGGAGTAATATCTCATGCCAAGAGGCGGAATACGTATCGGTGCTGGTAGACCAAAGGGTCAAGGAAAGTTTGGTGAAAAAACAAAACCCATAAGAATACCATTGAGCATGGTAGATAATGTACTTAGCTTTATAAAAAATAATGATCTTTCTTTGCCTATTTATAGTAATAAGGTAACAGCCGGGTTTCCTTCACCTGCAGATGATCATATCGAAGGAAAGCTTGATCTAAATACTCATCTGATTAAACACCCTTCAGCTACTTTTTTTGTTAAGGCAACAGGAGATTCAATGATAGGAGCAGGTATTCATGAAGGTGATATTTTGGTTGTTGATAGAAGTTTAGAGCCTCGTAATGGTAAAATTATTATTGCAGCAGTTGATGGTAGCTTAACAGTCAAAAGACTGGTGAAAAAAGGAAAAAATGCGATGCTTTCTCCTGAAAATAGCAAATATAAGCCAATTAAATTAACAGAAAATAACGATATAATTATTTGGGGTGTCGTCACTAATGTAATTCATAAAGTTTAGTTGTGAGCAAGGTTTTCGCTCTTATTGATTGTAATAATTTTTATGTATCGTGCGAACGTGTTTTCAATCCTTCATTGATAGATAAACCAGTTGTAGTTTTATCAAATAATGATGGATGCATAATCTCTCGTTCCAATGAAGCAAAATTACTTAATATTCCAATGGGTGCACCCTTGCATCTATATAGAAATATAATCGATGCAAACAGAGTGAAGGTTTATTCGTCGAACTATCCACTATACGGTGATATGTCGAATAGGGTAATGACCTCTTTGGTGACATTAAATTCTGAATTAGAGATTTATTCAATTGATGAGGCTTTTTTAAAAATCAATAAACAAGATAATAGCAATATTGAGGGTGATATTTCAAAAATAAGAAGGAATATATTGATGTGGACGGGAATACCAGTCTCTATCGGCTTAGGTCCTACTAAAACATTAGCTAAAATTGCTAACAGCATGGCTAAAAAAAGTGAAAATGGTATTTTCAATTTAGATACAGAAGATAAGCAAAATAAAATTTTAAGAAATATTAATGTGGAAGATATATGGGGGATTTCTAGACGATGGGGATCTAAGCTGAGAATGATAGGTATCGGTAATGCGTTAGATTTGAGAGATGCATCAGCTAATAAAATAAGACAATACCTTGGAGTTGTTGTACAACGTATTGTCTATGAGCTACGTGGTATATCATGTTTGGATCTTGATAAAGTTTTACCGAAAAAAAATGTCATGTGTTCACGATCATTTGGTAATCCTGTAAACAGTAAAGCCATTATAAAAGATTTTATTACAGAGTATGCAATAAGAGCTACTGAGAAAGTGAGACAACAAAACAGTAGGGCGCAAGGAATTTATATTTTTTTACAAACAAATAGATTTAGAAAGGAGAAGCAGTATAGCAGCGGCATTATGCTTGGTTTAGATTCTCCATCTTGTGATACATCTATAATAATTAAATTAGCATTAAGAGCGATAGATCAAATCTATCAATCTGGTTATTCTTATCATAAGGCAGGGATTATGATGCTTGATTTAATCCCTTCTGAAATTCACCAACAAGACTTATTCCAAAATACTAATTATTCATTATCTGATCAACGTATGGGGGTAATAGATTTTTTAAATAATAAATATGGTTCGGGAACTATTACGCATGGTAAAATCATACAAAAGGATAAGAGTAGGTGGAAAAGCAAGAGCTTTTATTTGTCACCACGCTATACAACACAGTGGGACGAATTACCGCAGGTTAGTTAAAAAGAATTCATTGATCAAAAAGTAATTGTGTAATATTTAAATTGTTCTTCGAAATAGGTATTTGATAATCAGCTTGTGCACCTTAGATTTCTTAAAGCACTAAAGAGAGAAAAAATGGCAACACTAAATTTAACAGCAGATAACGATGTAATAGTTCCTAGCAATGATGATACCACTTACAGGGGTTTAGGTGGTAACGATACTTATATACTAGTATCACAAAAAAATTCCGCCTCAGTATCAATCATTGATACAGAAGGAAGCAATGTGATTCAGTTACCAGAATGGTCCAAAATAAAATCAATAGTAGTTGCTAAAAGTGCTCTTAAAATAACTTGTGATAATATGACAGTTTTTACAATAAATGGAGCTGATAAATTTTCCTATGATATAGGAGGTAATTTTACCAATAATAGCTCAGGTAAGGTAAAAACATTCAGTGAATTTGTAGAAATTTTTGAATTAACTCCACCATCCTCAGGTACCGTAAGTACAAATACAAATAAAATTGTTTTTAATGACTCTTTCAGAACTCTTTATGAGGTAACGGTAAAAGAAGAAGAAAGTGGTAATAAATATTATTTAAATGGTGAGCTTAGCCCTGATATATCTCTCTCTTCAGGAGAAAAGTATGTTTTTGATTTAAATGATGAAACAGCTGCTAATCACCCTCTATCAATTTCTGAGACAAAAAATGGAACTCATAATGGTGGAGTATCTAAAACTGAAGGTATTAGGTATTTTGGTAATGGTTATGAAGGAACAGAAGAAAAATTTTCTTCACTTTTTTCGAATGAAAGCTCACCTGAGAATGCGTTCGTAGTTTTCGAACCTTCATCTTCTGATACGCTTCTTTATTATTATTGTTTATTTCATGGCGGCATGGCTAATGACTCAAAAATACTAATTGATGGCTTTGTTGAGCAAGTTCCCGAGGTAGTAACAACAACAATAACTGTACAAAATGCTGGAGCATCCGATTATATTTTTACTGCAGAGGGTCTGCAAGGTAATGATCCAACATTAACCTTAGTAAGAGGCAAAACATATGAATTTGATGTTAGCGCAGGAGGTCATCCTTTTTGGATAAAAACTATACAAGGCTCAGGTTCGTTCAACCAATATAATGAAGGAATAACAAATAACGGTGCTTCGATCGGAAAATTAACGTTTACTGTTCCTAATGATGCACCATCAACACTTTATTATAACTGCCAATATCATGGGAGTATGACAGGAAAAATTAATATTGTTGATAATAACGATAATGGGAATATTATACAATCAAGTGGAAGTAGTTCAAATAATACAGGCTCTACTCCCAGTTATGGTGGTTATAGCTTAGATTTAGATCTACCTTATAGTTTTGATCAAGAAATTATACCACCAAGCGGTTATGATATTTAATTGGTGAAAATGGCTGAATACTTTACAGTAGCACTATTATCTATAATGATTTTTTACTCATTTGGAATTGCTTTTAATGTTCATAAAACATTAGATAAAGAAAATGCAGGTAAGCTCTTAAGAAAGCTTTTTCCTCTTTATTTTCTTTGGGGAATTATAATTTCAATACTTATTGAGATTATATTTTTATATCTAGGAACTTCCCTCAAGGCATTACTTATGGCGGTTGTAGCAATTGGTTTTCTTTATTCAAGACAAGTTTTAGTACCTTTATTGAATAAAAATAGGGATTTAGCTAATGAAGGCGATCAGGAAGCCAAAAAAGCATTTGGCTCCCTTCATTTAAGAAGTGTTTCAATTAATATAATGCAAATGGTTTTATTGATTGTTGTATTAACCCTTTAAACAGATCTTTTTGCTTTATCAGCGTCATTTGATGATTTTATCATGCTTCTAATACCATCCCAATCTTCATCCGTAAGTTTATCCAGACTTTGATAGAAATTTCCTGCTGACCCAAGATGACCAGCTCCATCAATAGCAATAGTTTGACCTGTTAAGTAGTCACAACCATCAGCCATTAAGAAGGTGGCAAGATTACGAAGTTCTTGCATTTCACCATTTCTTCTCATTGGTATCTTTGCATCATTTTCATTTGAGTCGGTATCTTGTCCTGGACTAAGTCTTTCCCAAGCACCTTTAGTTGGGAAAGGACCAGGAGCAATAGCATTTAATCTAATTCCATAATGACCCCACTCGGCAGCAAGAGATTTTGTCATTATATTAACACCTGCTTTTGACATAGCGGACGGAACTGTGAATGGTCCTCCATTCCATATCCAAGTAGTTAAAATGGATATTACTGATCCTTTTACGCCTTCATCTATCCATCTTGTTCCACAGGCATGAGTTAAATAAAATGACCCTCTAAAGACAATATTAGATATAGCCTCAAATCCTCTTGGCGTAATATCTTTTGTCGGGGAAATAAAATTACCAGCAGCATTATTTACTAAACCAGTAAGAGCTCCCCCATCTTTCCATATTGTATCAATCATATCATTAACTGCTTCTGAAACCCTAATGTCACAGGCGTAAGCTTTTATTTGACCACCAGAGTCGGTAATTTCCTTTACAGTTTCGTCTAAAACAGATTGTCTTCTTCCACAGATATAAACACTTGCACCTAATGAAGCATATTCTGCTGCCATTTCTTTTCCTAATCCAGTGCCTCCACCAGTAACCAAAATTCTTTTTCCTTTAAGGACATCTTTTTGAAACATTTTATTCCCCTATGTAAGTTTATAACGACTAAATATTAATGAAACTACCCAGCCTAAAAGTCCAGATAAAATAATAGCAATAATACCATAAAGTAATGCAAAATTATTTGCAAAAAGCCATATTAATCTTGCAAATCCAGCTTGTTTTAAATCAATGGTACTCTCTGCATAAGATATTGCTTCACCATTTTGAAAAAGAAAGTATCTAACAAAGTATTTACCTTGAAGTGAGTTCGGTGGTAATGAAAATTCTGTTTTAAATAAACCTACTTTTCCTGGGCCAGATCTTAGAATGATATTACCCTGCTTTTCAAAAAATTGACCATTTTTAAACATTTCAGATCTAAGTCTTTGATCAAATTCTGATTGTTTAATTGTGCTATATTTTATGTCCGCTTTACCTAATGGTAAATGCTCAATACCGAGTCCTAATTTATTAAGACCTTCTTGGTTAGTAATTTCATCCAGTGGTTTTGAGCTTAATAAATTATAATAACTAGGGACATTTTTGTAATATGATTTACCTCTACCTAACCAAAAGCCAAAATATCTATTTTTTTCTTGCATAGTTTGATTTTTAGGTGGTCCAACTACTTCTATAATTATATCTCTTTTTCCTGTAGGTGTTGCTCCAAATAAAACTATTTTTGTTCCTGAAATACCAGGTTGAATTTCAATATCCCTTTCGTTTGTGTCAATAACTAAATCAAGAGGTGCCTGAGCTGTCACAGTTAAAAATATAAAAAATATTTTTAAATAATTTTTTATCAATGTGATCCTCCTCCTCTTATTAAAGTAATGGTTTCTTCCGGCCTAATTAAAAGATCTGACGCCATAACAATTCCAACGCTTAAAACAAGAACGCCAAGCGCAACTCTTAAATAAGGTCCTTCTAGCTTACTGCTTAATTTTACACCAATTTGCGCACCTATTGCCCCACCTAATAATAAAATTAGAGCTAAAATCACATCAACCGTCTGGTTATGAAATGCATGTAAAAGTGTGACAATTGCGGTTACGAAAATTATTTGATAAAGGGATGTGCCTATAACAACTGAGGTTGGCATTCTAATTATATAGATCATTGCTGGTATCATTATAAATCCACCGCCAACACCCATAATAGAGGCTAAGATACCAACAACAAAGCCAACCAACAAAGGCGGAATGATTGAAATATAGAGCCCTGATTTTTTGAAGCGCATTCTAAATGGCAAACCCATTATCCAACTGTGATGATAAGTTTTTTTTCTTTTTTTCTTTTTTAAATAACCTAGACTATCTAAACTTTCATAAAGCATAAAGCTTCCAACACCAGTAAGAAAAAAGAAATATGTAAGAGTAATAAGTAGATCTACTAATCCAATTTTTATTAGGGAATTAAAGATACCTATACCTATAAAAGATCCAATTATTCCTCCAATAAGCAATAAGTTTCCTAATTTTATATCTACAGCTTTTCTCTTAAGATGACCTATTGTTCCTGATAAAGAAGAACCAACAATGTGATTTGCTTCTGATGCAACTGCAACCGCTGGTGGAATGCCTAAAAGTACAAGCAAAGGTGTCATTAGGAAACCTCCGCCTACTCCAAACATACCCGAAAGTATACCAACTGACATTCCTAATATAAGAAATATAGATGGATTAATGCTTATCTCTGCAATTGGTAGATATAGTTCCATTTTAAATAGTATTACCGTAATTAAATTTAAAAATATAACTACCTTTTAAAATTAATTATTATCAATTGAGACAGTAATATTTTATTGATATATATATTGCTTATCAAACATATAGAGGTAAAGAAAAAAATGACAGAAGCTTGGATAATTGATGCGTGTAGAACGCCTAGAGGAATAGGTAAAGCAGGAAAAGGGGCATTAAGTGGAATGCATCCTCAACATTTAGGAGCTGCGGTTTTAAAAGCAATTGCAGAACGAAATAAAATTAATACTGCTGAAGTAGATGATATAGTGTGGGGTACTAGCTCTCAAAGAGGAACTCAAGGAGGAGATCTAGGAAGAATGGCTGCTCTTGATGCAGGTTATGATGTCAAATCAAGCGCCGTTACACTTGATAGATTCTGTGGATCAGGAATAACAAGTGTTAATATAGCTGCTTCCAGCGTGATGTCGGGAATGGAAGATATGGTTCTAGCTGGCGGAACAGAAATGATGTCAACCTATGGACAAGATGGAAATACTCCATCTCCATTTATGGATAGCGGTAATAAAAGATTAAGAAGTGAACACCCGCAGCCACATCAAGGTGTATGCGCTGACGCTATTGCTACTTTAGAGGGTATTGATAGAGAGGCTGTTGATGCTCTAGCATTGGTGAGTCAACAGAATGCTAATAAAGCAATAAAAGGCGGATATTTTGATAAATCACTTATCCCAGTTTATAACGCTAATGGTGAATTAGTTCTTGATAAAGAAGAATTTCCTAGACCAGAAACAACCTTAGAAGGCTTGTCTCAACTTAAAGCTTCTTTTGAGTCACTTGCTGACTATCCTCTTGATGAAGAAGGAACAACTTTTAGAAAATTAGTATTACAAAAATATCCAGATCTTGAAATTAATCATGTTCATCATGCTGGTAATAGCTCTGGTGTAGTTGATGGAGCGGCCGCTTTATTATTAGCATCTCCTGATTACGCTAAGGCTAATGGGATGAAGCCAAGGGCGAAAATAAAGGCAATGGCTAATATGGGTGACTCTCCAACTTTAATGTTAAATGCTCCTGTGCCAGCTGCAAGAAAAGTTTTGGAGAAAGCTAACTTATCTATCAATGATATTGATCTTTTCGAAGTAAATGAGGCTTTCTCAGTTGTCACGGAAAAATTTATTCGTGACCTTAATATTGATCGGGAAAAAATTAACGTAAATGGTGGAGCTATGGCTTTAGGTCATCCAATAGGTGCTACTGGGTCAATTCTTGTAGGTACAGTTTTAGATGAATTAGAAAGAAGGGATCTTCAGTTTGGTTTAGTAACAATGTGTGCTGCTGGGGGAATGGCGCCCGCTGTAATAATTGAGAGAATTTAGTTCCTACCGGCTCATTTTTGAGCCGGTAAGAATTTTAGTTAAATAAATAGAACTTGTTTAATCTGGGGAGGAATATAAACAAGTTCTATTATTTACCACTTAGACAAATGCTGGTGCAACAATGAAGATGGTAATTGCTATGAGAATAATGTGGGGCAACATTTTTAACATAATTTTTCCTTCTTAATAATTAATAACAATTTCTATAAACAAAATTCATGCCAATTTTTTTATTTAAAGTTTTTTTTATAAAAAAAAATAAAGATAGACTTTAATATTTATTTCTGTGACAAATTTTTATCAATTAAAGGCGGGAAGTATGTCAGAATTATCTCAATCACAAAATATAATAACACCTAAAAATCAAATAGCATTAATAGGCATTCTTTTATGTGCATTTTCAGCACCTTTAATAATGCCTTTAAATATCATAGCTATAGCTCAAAGGTTTGTTAATGCAACTAATGGTCAAATAGGAACAATTGCAACTTTTGAAGCTCTAAGTATTTCAGTTGCTTCAATTATTTTATCAAGAATAGTAAATAGGCTTGATAGAAAAAAGATTTTTATTGCATCTGCAATTTTTGTTATTATAGGAAATATTTTAACTATTTTGGCTACTTCTTTAAATTTTGTAATTTTAGCTAGAATTATTTCCGGTTTAGGTTCTGGCGCAATTGTAGCGACAGTTGTTGCAACAATTGCAAGAGGCTCTAATGCACAGATGACTTTTGCTTTTTTGAATTCAGGTGTTGGAGTTATGGGAGTTTTACTTCCTTTCTGTCTTCCAATAATTATTTCATCAAGTGGAATGAACGGAGCTTACTCATTTCATTTATTTATTTCCTTATTTGTTTTTCTTTTTATTTCTTTCTTATCTCTTTCCAATGCCTCAGAAGCAGAACAAAATATAACAAATTCTTATAAAGGTTACGCAGGTTGGGCATCTATGATTGGAACTTCTCTAATTTTTTTAGGACATGCTGGTATTTTTGCCTTTTCTGCTAGGATAGGAGCTTCTTTAGATATTTCTGTTGTACAGGTGGGGTATGTCTTTATGGCCGGAGGAGTTTTAACTATTTTTGGCCCCTTGCTTGCTGGTTTCATTGGTCAAAGATTTGGTAGTTTTTTACCCTGTCTTTTTTTAATAATTATTCTTTTAGTTAGTGGTGTAATTTTAGCTAATGTAAAATCAGTCCTAATATTTTTTATTGTAGTCCCTCTTTGTGGAATGATACCGATGATACTAACACCTTTTTTTCTAGGGGGAATTGCAAAGTTAGATCCAAGTGGAAGTTTAGCTGCAGCTCATCCTGCTTTTTCGACAATGGGTGGTGCCGCGGGACCGGTTGTTATGGGTTACGCTATTGATATGGCTGGCTTCCCTTCAATTGGTTGGGTTTTAATTGTTATGGTAATAGTTGGTACACCTCTTATATCATTAGGTCTAATAGAGGCTGACAGAATTAAAACTTAATAAATTTATTTGATTGAATTATTTTCGAAAATAATGTGGAATGAATTCATGAATTGGAGGTTTTCATGTCACGTATTAAAAAACTAGAACTAGATGATTGGGATAAAGAGTTGAGAGAAATGACTGCGGCTGATAGCGGCACACCTCTTGAGCAAGGTGCAATGAGAATGTTTGCTCATACTCCAGAAATTTCAAAAGGACTTACTGCTTTCGCTGGATCATTAAAACAGAATAGGTCACTCCCTGATAGACTAGTAGAATTGGTGAGACTAAGAGTAGCTTTTCATAATCAATGTAGGAGCTGTATGGCTATACGTTATAAAGATGGTCAAGAAGATGGCATAACGGAGGATTTAGTTTGCTCACTTGAGAAACCAATGGAAGCAGAAAATTTATCCGATGCTGAAAAAGCGGCAATTCATTACGGTGAATTATTTGCTACAGATCATTTAGCAATTAACGACGAGGTTTATGATAATTTAAGAAAATATTTCAGTGAGTCTGAAATTGTAGAATTGTCTATGACAGTGGCCTTTTTTGTAGGCTTTGGAAGACTTGCAGCCAGTTATCATATGGTTGAAGAATTACCCGAATCTTTTCAAGCCAATGAAGAGGAAACGCTAACCCCATGGGGAAATGAATCTATAATTGTTAGATAGTAATATTTCAAATTAAGAATTGATGGGAGCATAGTATGGTTAGAATAAAAAATATTGAAGATCTTTTAGCTGAACAAGCAGTTAGAAAAGCTGCAACTTGTTATTCAAGAGGAGTTGATAGATCAGATTTAGATCTCTTAAAATCTGCTTTTCACGATGATGCTGAAGTAAAGTACGGAAGTTATGATGGGCATCATGCTGAGTTTTGTAAAATTGTTGTCGATGGTCAAGCTGACATGGATTATACAACTCATACGGTAGTAAATGAGTATTATGATATAGATGCCTCAGGTAAAAAAGGCACCGGTGAAATATATGTTCTTGCTTTTATGGCAACAGGTGGTTCTGAATACTTAGTTGCTGGAAGATATATTGACAATTATGAATGTCGTGATGGAGATTGGAGAATATCCTCAAGACAATATATCTTTGACTGGAGCAGAACAGGTGATGATGCCAATAATGATCCAAATGGATTATTTGCAGCCTTAACCTACAGAGGTAAACACACTATGGACGACATTTCATATGAAACTTTAGATTAGTATTTACTTAGCTGTTAATCCAGCGTCGACTGTATATTCACTACCTGTAACATAAACGGACTCATCTGAAGCCAAGAATAATGCGCAATTAGCTATATCTTCTGCTGTTCCCATTCTTTTTAAAGGAATGGCATCTGTTAACGCATTTATATCTCTACCTCTTTCAGCGATTACTTTAGGATCATTCATATTTGTTGCCATAAACCCTGGATGTATTGAATTACAGCGAACATTAAAATCACCATATTCAACAGCAATATTTTTGGTTAATAAACGTACACCACCCTTACTCGCATTATAAGCTGAACAATTTGATAGACCAACAAGACCAGCTATGGATGAGATATTTATTATAGAACCACTTTTTTGTTTACGCATATCTGGTAGAAAAGTTTTACAACCCAGAAATACAGACTTTAAATTAACATCAATGGTTTTATCCCATTCTTCCGCTGAAGTTTCTTCTAAAGGTTTTATAATTGCTATTCCAGCATTATTAACAAGAATATCAATTTTATTATATTTTCCTAGGGTTTGATTTCTAACTTCCTCCCAATCTTCAGAAGAGGTAACATCTTGTTTAATAAAAAAGGCTTCGCCACTTGAATTTAGAATTTCTTCTTCAACTTTTTTACCACCTTCGGTATCAATATCTGTAAGAACTACTTTTGCGCCCTCTCGAGCAAAAGCGATAGACATCGCTCTGCCTAAACTAGGGTTGGAAGCTCCACCTGTAACCACTGCAACCTTATTATCCAATCTTCCCATGATACTTCCTCATATTAAACTTCTGTATGGATTAAAAAATTTTCGTATTTCATCTATTAAAACCTCTGGCTCTTCCATAGGAGCAAAATGTCCTCCGGATGATTTAACATTCCAGTATTTAATATTATGCTCTTTTTCCATCCACTTCCTTGGACGAAATATCACATCCCCTTCAAATATTGTAAACCCTGTAATACTTTCAACCATTGGATGTCTATCATGTGATGGTTTCCATATATTATGTATTGCTTCATAATAATATCTTGCTGAGGTACCAAAGCTTTCGCTTAACCAATAAATCATTGCTGTATTAATCAGGTCGTCCTTGGAGAAACGGCTTTCAATATCTCCATTGCAATCACTCCATGCGCGTCTTTTCTCTATTAGCCATGCTAGTAAACCTATTGGTGAGTCATTTAGTCCATAAGCTAGAGTCTGAGGCCTAGATGCTTGAATTTGAAAATAACCATTACCCTCCGTAACAAAGTTCATATTTTTTTCATGCCATTTTTTTTCACTTTCACTATAAAAACTTATATCAGGATGAGGATTTGTAACAAAATCAATTGGGACAGCCATATGTGTATGTATTGCTGGAACTATTTCAGAATATTTATGACCCAATTGAAGCGTCACTGCCGCTCCCCAGTCACCACCATGTGCAAAAAATTTCTCATAGCCTAAAATATTCGTCATAAGTTTGACCCAAATATCCGAGGTTTTCCAAAAATTTATACCTGTTTCTTTTAATGGTGTTGAAAAACCATACCCTGGAAGGGATGGTATAATAACATCAAATGAGTCTGATGCATTACCGCCATACTTTTCTGGATGAGAAAGTGGTTCAATGATTTTCTTATAATCCCAGAAAGTCCATGGCCAGCCATGGGTTAGAATTAATGGTTTTGAATTTTCGCTAGATCCTCTCTCATATATAAAGTGTATAGGGATATTGTCTATTTCGATTTTGTAGTGTGAGAATTTATTTATTTCTTTTTCTTGTTTCTTCCAGTCATAGTTATTTGACCAATATTCAATTAAATCTTTTAGATAAGTTTCTTCGGTACCGTATTTCCATTCTTTATTCCCAAAATCATTTACTATTCTTGATTTTCTAACTCGATACAAGATATCGTCAAGAATAGATTTCTCAATACTTAAATTAAAAGAATAATTTGCGATATTTTTAAGCATAAAAGATTCCTTTTTTTTAAAAAGATATTGATTTCTTAATATATAAACTTACTGTCATATTATACAACATAATGAATATTGAGGAATAATTTGTTAATACGCATAACCTTTCTTTTATCTATTTTTATTTTTCCATTATTTGTAAATTCTTCAATCAATCCTGAAGTTGATCAAAATTGGAAAAATGAAATTAATATCTTAAGAATTGGACTTTTAGGTGGAGAAAATGAAGCAGATAGAGTTAAAAATTATGAGTGTTGGAGGTTATATTTAGAAGATAATCTAAAAATACCTGTTAAATTTTTTCCGGCATCTGATTATGCAGGTGTAATTCATGGTCTATTAGGAGGCTTCTTGGATTATGCAAGTATTGGTGCATCAGGTTATGCTGCTATTGTCATTGAAAACCCTGATATTATTGAACCAATATTAACAGTTAAAGAAAATGATGGTTCTATAGGCTATAAAGCTGCAATGTACGTAAAAAAAGAATCTAGAATTTTTTCACTAGAAGATATGAAAGAAAAGTCAATTGCGTGGTCAGATCCAAATTCTACTTCAGGTTTTCTTGTGCCTAATCATGAATTTATAAAAAAAGGCATTATTATTGACGAATTTTTTAGCTTTACTGGTTTTGCTGGGGGACATGAACAGGCAGTTATAGCTGTTTTAAACAATCAGTATGACGCTGGGGTAACTTGGGTTTCAGGTATTGGTGAGGCTTCCGATGGTTATACTAGAGGGGTTTTAAAAAATATGTCTAATAAAGGACTTATTGACCTAAATGAAATTAGAGTTATCTGGCTTTCAGATATCATAATTAATGGACCGCATGTTATACAAAAGTCACTACCTAAGGATTTTAAGAGTGAAATTACTCGTTTAAATCTTGCCTTATATGAAAAAAATCTCTCTTGTTATAATCAAATTACTAATGGCGATAGTTTAGGTTTTGTTGAGGTTGATGAAAGTGATTATCAAAATATAATAATGATGAGAAAAGATATAAAAAATCAAAGAAGAGCAAGATAGTTTATTGGATTAACTTATTTTTATAGAAATAAAAATTACTAATTTGGGGTGCCGTTATGAATTTTTTCAAATATTTAGTTATTGTCCTTACTCTAGCTGTAGTTTCTGTCTTTTGGTTCAATAATAAAGAGCCTCTCTCTTTTGAGAGACCTATTCCATTAAAATTTTCTGAAAATTTAAGAGAAGATTATAGAAAGCTTCCGTTCACAGGTGCTCATAATTTTAGAGATTTGGGAGGTTATAAAACAGAGGATGGAAGAACTGTTAAATGGGGAAAAATTTATCGATCTGATAACCTTCATTCCTTAACCGATGAAGATCTAAAATATATGAAAAGATTAAATATTAAATCAGTAGTAGATTTTCGTTCTTTAGAAGAAAGAGAAAGTGAGCCTGATAGACTTAACCCAGATATGACGCAAGTACTTCTTCCTATAAATTTTCAACCAAAAGAACTAGATGATGATTCTATAAAAAATATCATTAAAGATCTAACTTTTGGAGATTTAGACTCAAGTAATTTATTAAGGGACTTTAATATTGTAATTGTTGAAGAATTTGCAGAAGAATATAAAAATTTCTTTAGACATATTATAGAAAATAATGCTGAACCTCTTGTTTTTCATTGCACTGCTGGAAAAGATAGGGCTGGTTTTGCGAGTGCTATGATACTAACTATACTTGGCGTTCCTAGAGAAAAAGTTATTGAAGATTATTTGCTAACAAACACATATGTTAAAGATCATGTTGATGATAAAATGTTAGAAATTGAATTAAAAACTTTTTTTCGAGCTGATACTGATAATCTCCGTAAAATTAATTTAGTTGAGGAAAGATATATACAAGCTGCCTTTGACACGATTGATAGTAAATGGGGAGGAATGGATCGTTATATTTCTGAAGCTTTAAATTTAAACGAAGAGGATATCTTAAAACTTCAAGATTTTTATCTTGAATAAATATTAGCTTTTTATCTTTAAATTATTTCTTAAATAACTATTTTATTAGTTTATTAAATTATTGTTAAAGATAGGAACAGTATGCCAAGAGAAATTCCAAAAGATCATCCTTCTTTGGATTTAAAAAAAAGTTTAGAATTTGTATTTTCTAATCTTGAGAAAGGTGTGACCGAGCGCGGTCACCATTTTCATCTTTTAGTTCTTGGAACAATTGATAAAGATAATAAACCTCAAAATAGAAATGTTGTTTTAAGAAAAGTTGATATGGCTAATTCATTAATTCGATTCCATACTGATATAAGATCTAATAAAATAATAGACATTAAGAATAACAGCTCCATTTCATTATTGGGTTATGACAAGGCTAATAAACTTCAGATTAGATTGACGGCAAATGCAATTATTGAAGAATCTAAAGAGGTACTATCCGATGTTTGGACTAAAATGTATCCTATGAGTAGAGAATGCTATCGAGTTAAAGATGCGCCTGGAAAAGTTGTTGCTTCCAGAGAGGAAGTACATTTTGAAGATGAAGGGGACGATAAACTTAATGGGTTTGAAAATTTTGTAATAATTAATTGTCATATTAATTCTATTGAGACACTTTTTTTGCATTCAGCAGGTCATATAAGAGCAAAATATATATATGAAAATGGAGCATTTCACGGGGAATGGCTGGTTCCTTAAATGACCATAAATTATAGTTCAGATAATGATATAATTATTCCCACTCAACACAATACCACCTATAGGGGCCTTGCAGGAGATGATATCTATATCATTACTAGCGCAATAAGCGATGGAGCGAAGATTAATATTGTAGATACGGAAGGAACAAATATCATCCAATTAACTGAGGGATTATCAATATCATCAAGTAAATTTGCTTCCACAGCATTCCAAATAATTTTATCAAATAACGCAGAGATAACAATTAGCTCTTCACATAAGAATCTCTATGAAATAGGAGGAAATGCTACAACTGGATTGATAGTTGATCAAGATAGCTATGAAGACTTTATAAACCATTTTGGAATTAACT
>Ga0208390_1000156_pt1 | contig 21782 bp, 48 predicted proteins | sample Knorr_S7_td_Surf_FD_185594 | JGI IMG/M metagenome (GOLD analysis project Ga0208390, IMG submission 185594) | Marine microbial communities from Southern Atlantic Ocean transect - Knorr_S7_td_SurfaceA_ad_6m_LV_A (SPAdes) (version 2) | ecosystem: Environmental > Aquatic > Marine > Oceanic | place...
GTTAAACTTATGGATTAACATAAACAAGAAAGGAGACTCAAACGTCACACATACACACCCAGGTAGCATATTCTCAGGAGTATATTACTTAAGTTTGCCTGATTGTTGTTATGGTAATTTTACATTGCAACGTAGTCCAACTGACCAACACTTAAGAGAGTCATGGGGTTGTAGTGAAAACTTTGATAGATATAATGAATTGATTATGGATGAGTATGACATCTACCCTGAGGAGGATAGGTTGGTTATATTTCCCTCGTGGATACCACACAGAGTGAGTGCCAACACAGGAGACGGAGAAAGAATATCTATTTCATTTAATATTGTCGCATACAGTAATTTTTATCATGAAATATATCCAAAGGGAAGGAATAATCCAACCCACCTATCTATCTAGATTATATAATTTAGTCTCAAAGGAAACTGGATTTCCTTGGTTTTTCATAGCAGATGATATAAGTTATGGTAAGGAATTTCATGATGGTTGGAAAGATGAAGAGTTGAGTGTAGGATTTACTCATTTACTTTTAGACCAAGATGGTGTAGAATCATTCTATCTACCAACATTCCAAGCACTCTTAGATAATATTAGTGATGAGTTGGGTGGTGTCACATTCTTCAGAGCTAGGTTAGCATTGCAATTAAATAATGGTAAAAATTGCCCAAATTTGCCCCATACGGATCATGACGAAGACCACTACAGTGCGTTATATTATCTACATGATTCATCAGGAGACACAGTATTCTATAATGAGTATGATGATGTAAATGATGGCACAGTAGGAGAAAGATGGGAGAGAGCAAAGACACAGAAATATACAGAGTGTATGAGACAGACACCCAAAGCAAATACTCTATTTGCATTTGATGGTCACCAGTTTCATTCATCATCTAATCCTACAGAGAATAAGTTTCGTATTATTCTCAACTTAAACTTCCACGCTAATCATGATATTTTTAGATAAAGACTGGGAAATTGATGACACACCACAATATTTTCCTAATGTTATTGAGGAAGTATATGATTGGTGTAGTTGGAAAGATGTTGAGCAGTGCATCAACAACCCACAGTTTTATGAATTAGAATTTATAAAGAATGGTGAGAAATTAAATTTGCCAATATCACCTCGTATCTGGTCACAACCACATATTAATAAGGAAGATTGTTATAAATTATTTCAAGATGAATGTGGTATGATAATTAATAACTTTCAATTTATAAGTAGAAAGAAACAAGAGTTGTTAGGTGGGATAGAGAGACAGTTTACAGTTGATGCAGCAATGCACGTTTATTGTGGCATAGGTGGACATGGGTCATTTAATATACATGAAGATTATGCACATAATTTTATCATTCAAGTAGAAGGAGAGACAGAGTGGACAGTATATAATAATAGAGCATCATATCTAGTGCCTAAGTATGAAGGCACTATTGATGAGAAGAAATTAGATGTTGCTATTGATGTCACTATGAAAGCAGGAGACGTTTTGTATATCCCTGCGAGGACATATCACAGAGCAAAACCAAAAGGGCAGAGACTATCTGTTAGCATACCAATGGCATCTATCATGTATGATACTCAACTGATAGGAGAGGACAGGAGGTGGTATGAAATCAATTAATCCCACACCATATATTTTTAAAGATACATTTGATTTTAAATTTGATACATTCAAATCTAAAGTTGATGAGTATATTGATGAAGCATCACAGTATGATGAGGAGACACCAGAAAGAGGTGGTGGTGTGTCAACTGTAGTTATCAGTAAGAAGTATCCACCACATTCATGGGAAGAAATGAAACCATTTCTTGAGTGGATGTACCCAAGAGTCAATGAGATATGGGATACATGGGATTGTAAACCTATGGAGAAATACCTATCAGATTCATGGGTAAATAAACACCCAAAAAATGCCCATACTTGCCCGCATCATCATCAAAATGTCACAGTTGCAGTTGCTTGTTATCTAAATGCACCACCTAATAGTGGTAACTTATTAATTAAGACACCACTTGAAGTCCATAAGTATAGCGAACCTTTATTGCATGATTATTATGATATGGAAAGAGACTGGAAAACTATAGAAGTAAATACTAATGACGTTTTGTTTTTTCCTGGGTGGTTGACACACAAAACAGGAGTCAACAAGGTAGATGAGGACAGATATGTCGTCTCTTTAAATATTATGGGAGTTTATACAAGATGAGTTATTACACAGACAACAAACTAAACATATATGACACTAATTTAATTAGTGAAGAGTTATTTCAAGAGGTTGTTTTGTTACCTTATCAGTTTACGAGGACTGATAATGTGCCAACGAAAGAAAATCCTAACTTAGAGTTGGAAGGTATGTATTGGACACATCAATTCTATAATTTTACACCAATAGATGACCCTGATTATTTCCAAAATCCTGGGATACAAGGTAGTGATAATAAATTATACTTAGATATATTATCTTATCTAGAAACAAAGATACCAAACCTACCACCACGAGAGCATTTATACTCGTCTTATGTTAATGTTTTAAAGTATGGAAATTCCCCAGGAATTCATGTAGATGCACCTTACTTTGTAGAAGAGAATAGGACAATATTAGTATATCTTAACCCAGTATGGAATCCACAATGGGGTGGTGAAACAATATTCTTTGATGGTGATTTAGACAGTAGGAGAGCAGTCCAACCAAGAGCAGGGAGAGTTGTAGTTTTTGATGGTAGAATCCCACACACAGGCAGGACATCAACTATTAGATTTCTATATAATAGGTATGTGTTGGCATATAAGTATATGAGACCCGAGACCAGACAAAAATTATTCACAGACCACGAAATGAATGATATGCCACCTGTTATGGATAATGGCATTGCAGGTTTTAATCCCAACACAGTTAAAACAATATGGGAGAAAATGTGATATGTTAAATAGTAAAGACTATGAATCATTCATAGAATCTCATGCGGAGTCAGTTATGTTTACATTAAAATCTCAACTTCTTTCATCAGAGGAGAAAGACCTTATCAAGAAGGCATTATTCTTATTTCAAAAGGATACATACGAGCATATTGGTAAATTATCTGAAGCACAACGTGTTATAATAGGAGAGATTGCGGATAAATTAAATCTTAGATGACCATACCTATTTTCTTATCAGAGGCAATTCCGTTGGAAATTAGAAACATTTTAAAATCTCTAGAGATTGGTATGCCTGTTAGGTTTAGAAGTGACGAGGGAGAAATATCATTTATATGTGAAGAATACATATGCATAAATGTTAGGAGCATACCTGATAACAATAGTAGATATGGATATAGAGCAGTAAATATAATATGTCGTCAATGTGATTGGGACGAATTAGAAATAGAAGATACACACTTCCAAAATAAAAAGAATTATCGTGGAAAAACCAATGACCACCCAGGAAATGAGTATTTACCACCTATGAATAAGAGATAGGACAGTTGACAAAGTGTCACACAACCCTACACACAGCATGAAATATGATGTATCTTTATATCAGATAGATTTATTATCATGAATTTAAAATTTGACGAAGAGCAAAAAAGATTTATTGAAAACTACTCAGAAGAGCAGTTTGTAGAGTTTTATCCAACATATCTTAAACTTGTCAACAAATACAGCACAGAGTTAGTTGATTTGTTTATTGATTGTTTTGATAATGACCCATCATTCCTTTTAAAATTTGAAGATATGTATGAAGGTCAGTTTGAAACAGGACAAGATTTCGCATGGCATTGGGTCAATGAAATATGCGAAGAGACAAAGAATATCCCTAGTTGGGTAACTATTGACTATGAGGATATATGGGTCAATAGACTCAATGGAGACTATGAGGAGATTGATTGTTATGGCGAAAGCACTTTTGGTCACATTTTCAATAGAAAAGACTTTCCCAAGTATGACAATTAATTAACTGTCACACACCCTTACACACAGCGTAAAAAGTTGTGTATAATATTAATATAATCACACAGAAACATGACTATTAATTCAATAGCAAAAACAAATACAGATACACAGGCAAAGATTGTTAGAGACTTAGAGAAACTAACAACATGGACTATTATCGAAACAAACAAGTATCTTGAGACATTTGAAATCTATGGTAAGACACTACAAGATTACAAAGATACTATGAATACAGCAGACTTCACTAAGTTTTTCCAGTATATTGTCAATGATGTTATTGAAGCAGGCATTGAGAAACTAGGTTTAAATGGTGTTAGAGAAGAGGTATCAGGTTATGACTATAAGTTTCATAACACACCAGTTGAGTTTAAACTCATGGGTGGAGAGAGCAAATCATCATTTGCTACTGGTAATAAGACTTCTCACTTTGGTGGAGCAAAAACTAACTTAGTATGGTCAATCAAATATACTTTCAACAACAATAAGATTGATAGTTTTGGTATGGTTGTTATCGATACTGACCTAACAGAAAGTAATGTATGGAAGTCATCATCAGGTAGGAAGGATTCATTCTCTACTCTAGAGTTACTCAATGATGAGGAAGGTTGTATATTATCTCAATATGGTAAAATCAAGAAGGCAGTTAAGAAACTACACTTCTTACCTCTACCAACTGATATACTGGTTGCATACTACAAGTAATTGTGGTATAATTCAGAGGTTACAACAGTTTATGGAATTGAATAAAACCTATAATATGAATTGCATTGAGGGGTTAAATCAACTCAATGCAAATTCTGTTGACTTATGTATTACAAGTCCACCCTATGATGATATGAGGACTTACAACGATAGTAGTAAGTGGGATTTTAATGTATTCAAAGATGTCGCACAAGCATTGACAAGAGTATTAAAAGAAGGTGGTGTCATCATGTGGAATGTGGGAGACGCTACGATAGATGGTAGCGAGAGTGGTAGCAGTTTTAGACAGGCATTATATTTTAAAGATGAGTGTGGTTTAAGATTACATGACACTATGATATATGAAAAGACAGGCATAGCATTCGCTAGTGGGTCGAAGTCTGTTAGATATAGTCAGGCATTTGAATATTGCTTTATACTATCTAAGGGGAGACCAAAAACTGTTAATATTATTATGGATAAACCTAATAAATGGGCAGGGTCAACATCATGGGGTAAAGCAAGAAGTAGAGGGAAAGATGGAGAGTTAATTATTAGAGAGAATAAGACTAATCCTATCAAGGAATTCGGAGCAAGAAATAATATATGGAGAATTAAGAATTGTGGAGGATTTGGACAGACTAATAAGAATTCATATAAACACCCTGCTACAATGCCTGAGGAGTTGGCAAGAGGACATATTCAGACATGGAGTAATCAAGGAGATTTAGTTGTTGACCCATTTATGGGTAGTGGCACAACAGCACAAATAAGTATAGAAGAGAAGAGAGATTTTATAGGATTTGAAATTGACCCTACCTATCATAAAATGTGTGAGGATAGAGTTAGACCACATCAAGACAATTTATTAACTAGACTACTCATTGAGGACTTAAACCATTGTTAAGACAAAAATGTAGAGTCACACCTAAGAGTGACAAAGCAAAATATACTTATGCTACATATTTAAACAGCAATTCTATTTGTCACATTGAGCATAAAAGAAGTCATAGATGGTTTTTAAGTGCTATTAATAACCCAGACTATTGGTTTTGGGTAGATGTGCCAACAGATTCAAATTGGGATTATCAGGAGATTACATCATGAGACATGGAAGCGATTTAGATTCATTAGATAGATGGATTGATGAGAGAGAATACAGGAATAGAAGTATTAAGACACAACAACAGCAACAACAATTTAATTGTTGGCATTGTGGTAGTGAGTTAGTGTGGGGTGGAGACCACGATTTAGATGATTACACAGAAGATTATGATATTGTGTCTAATTTTCAATGTATGAATTGTGCGACATTTGTAGAGGTATATCATAAATGTCAGTAGGAGACGAAGCAGAGAAGAAAGCAAAAGAATTGCTAGACAAATTGCACAAATATAATAATAGTATCTTAGGGAGTGATAACCTAGAGGAGTCTATTATTGATAGAGTTAATTCAGCAAAAGAATTAAAAGATATACTGGACAAAGCAAGAGAGCAACAACTTAAAGCGAAACAGGATTATCTAAACAATGAAACTTAGAGGTATGGATTACAGAGTGGTTGATGACTATTTCCCTGAGTGGGTAGTTAGTCAAGTGTCAAATTATTTTGAAGAATTCCCAGTATCATATAGTAATAGCAGTAAACTAACATATGCTGAGGGGAGTAGATTCTTTGGCAATATGTTAATGACAAATGATGAGTGGACAATTCCACCAGAGTTGCAATCGTGGTTTATTCCATATCTTACTGGTAGCATAGTAAATGATATATGTAAAGACAAAGCAACGAATGTGCATAGAGTATTAGTCAATGGACAAGTTAAGGGGCAACATGGAGTGCAACATAGAGATTGTGATTCTAGAGAAGATAATATGTTATCAGTAATATATCATGCTCATGGTAGTAGTGGAGACACAGTTGTAGGAGTGGACAGAATACCATTTAAAGAAGGGAGACTCGTTATATTTGATTCATACGAGGAGCATAGGGGCGAAGCACCAAATGAAGGATATAGAGTTAGTTTAGGTATGATGTTTAGTTGTTTAGATGAGTTTCATGTACCAGGTAACTAACTGTCACATTGATTTGCCACATGATGCTATTTGTGTTATTATATTAATGGGGAAACAAACCCACTTGACATAAGACTTTCAAGGTAGCGGACACCATTACTGAGTTAGTACTTCCTTTGAGAAGTGAAGCACCTCTTGACCTGTATTGCATACGCTTTTAAATAGAACTTAAGCAGTTGAGTCGGTTTTGTTTCCTCTCGTCAATCAAATTTACTAAATATTATGACAACAATACCACAATACGATTTTCCACATAGTCCAATACTATTAATAGGTTTTGGTGGTATTCTTTTTACGCTAGTATTATTATATTTCACAAATAGAGCGTATTTTAATAGTCCACTTAATAGGGATAGACCTAATGGTAAAGCATAACACACCTGATGTAGTTTGTATGAGAGTCGAGAGAGTTTCAAATATAATTACACAGTTACAGAAAGCAATGGATATGGGAGAGAAAGCAACACCAAATGATATTGGTTGTCAATCCCTGCAATTTGCAACTAATTACACTAATCAAGTATTATTAGATGTCATTGCTGATTTAAAGAGAGATTTAGATATGCACGAATTAACATTTAAAGATTATCAATACGATTTATGAAACCTTATTTACTATACATTTTTATAGGTCTCGTTTTTCTTAGTCTCATTCGTGGGTCACTTAAGATTGATAGGAATGAAAGAAATCAGAGATTATCTGATGAATTATGTAAAATTGACACAGACTATTGTATCAAGTAACCAATTTGAAAACTGTCACAACCTCTAGTGCGTAACAACGTATTAGAGGTTATTATATTATTAGTTAAAGTTTATTAATGCCAATTAGGTTGAGACCACATCAAGAGACCGCATTGAAGTCAATGCAGTTATCTCATCATGGTCAGATTATTGTGCCTACAGGTGGCGGTAAAACTTTCATAATGATACAGCACGCTAAAGAGTTGTTAAAAGGACAATTCAAAACTGTTGTTGTAGTCGCCCCTCGTATTCTACTAGCAAATCAGTTATCTAATGATTTTCTAGAGCATATTGATAATGTTGATGTCTTACACGTCCATAGTGGAGAGACACATCATACTAGCACAACTAAAACTGACGAGATTGAAGAGTGGCACTTAGGAAGTGTCAAGAATCAAATCATTTTCACAACATATCATTCATTGCATAAAATTACATCTAGTCCTAGTATTGAGGTTAGTGTAATGTATTGTGATGAAGCACATAACAGTTGCAGTAAGCAATTCTTTAATGCAGTAAAAGATATGACTATGATATGTGAGAGAAAGTATTTTTTCACAGCAACACCTAAAATATCATATAAGCATGAAAGAGGTATGAATAACCATAAGGTTTTCGGTCATGTAATTGAGAGTGTGCCTGCACCTACTCTTATTGACAATGGTAGCATCATACCACCTACTATAGTGCCATTCACAACATCACATGATGTTGACAAAAAGAATAGACATCTAGTCCATAGTGATACAGTAACTGATATTCTTGATGACCTAGACATTGAGTCATCATCTAAAGTATTAGTTGCAGTTCCTAGTAGCAATATACTTAGAAATATGCTAGTAGAGACAGATATATTGCCCCAACTTGCCGAGCGTGGGTATAACATATTACACATAACAAGTAAGTTAGGAGCATATGTCAATCACACTAAAGTGAATAGAGAGAAATTCTTTGATACTCTTACATCATGGGGTAAAGACCCACTCAAGAAATTTGTTATTTTTCATTATAGTATATTATCTGAAGGTATCAATGTGAGTGGATTAACCCATTGTATTCTATTGAGAAATCAGAGTGTAGTATCAATGGCACAAACAGTTGGTAGAGTGATTAGATTACACCCTGATGATGCTACTGACATTGCTAATGGTGTTATACCTCGTGGACAGTTGCAACTATATCGTAAACCAACTGGTTATGTAACTATACCTATTCATAAGAATCATGGCAAGAGGACTCTAACCAGATTACAAAGAGTTGTAGATGAGATATTCATTCAAGGTATCCCTGCAACCGCTTATGTGGGATAAATGTGTGACACTTGTATTAGTGTCACATTATTCTACACGTTGCATCAAAAATGATGTATATTAAATATATCAAGTTAATTAATTCAATGCCAATTATTAAACTATCAATAGAGGAGCATCAATCACTCACTAGGTTATTATCACACCCTAAAGCAATGAAATATAGGAGTGATTTATATGACACAGAAACTTTTGACTCAATGGAAGATAAAGTTTATGATGCAGTAAACAATTTAACAGTAGAGGACTTTTAATCATGGCATATTGTGACGTATGTGGTAATTTTGATGATGAGCATACTGATGGCGAACCATCTATTAAAGCATTACCAGAATATCAACCAGAATTATATTACTATTGGGACGGAGATTTTTGTGAAGAGGATTACGATTGGAGACGTAAATTTCCTAAAGTTGATTGTATGTGCGAAGTCTGTTTTGACATAGCAAACAAAGAATCTAAAATCGATTGGGTTAATGGAGACCCATTTAGAGCAGGAATCAAAACCGAGCATGGAGGTAAATGGTCTTAATGTGACAGTTGAATTAGTGTCACATCATTTTACCAGTAGCATCAAAACTACACTATAATAATAATATAAACAAACGAGGATTTTATGTCATCACTACATCACGAAACATTACTCGAAACTTGTTATGATGAGTCATGGGAAGATTATCGTAAAGAGCATAATCTAACTGATGACCAGTTATATGCACTCGAGCAAAACTCTCAGTATGGTTACTTACCAGTAATTGCAGAGGAAGCAACAAGAAGATTTGAGGAGTTATGTCAATGAATACTTCAGATTTATTATGTGACCTCTATGATATTAGAGAAATGGGTAAACTATGCGGTTTCGGTAAGTTACCTAAAGATAACGAAGGCACATCATTTACTATTGATGAAGTCCTAGAAAATGCAATTCAATTACTAGAGGAGTCTATCTAAATGAATTTTTCAAGAAATCAAATTGATATAATTCTATCAGCACTTGACAATTCATGCAAGTATGCTGACTCAGAATATATTGAAGAAGTTAACACTATTGTAGAAGAATTATCAATTACTAGGGAGTTAACAGTATGAATAAATTTGAAATAACATTTGATGAGCAATATCAACTAATTAAACTCTATGATTTACTTAGAGATACTGGTATGATAAACGATTTACCAAAAGAAATCGAAACATTCTTTGATAAACTATTGGATTAAGTATTATGAAGACAACACCAAAAGAGAAAATGATTATCAACCTTATGGAAGAAGTCATTAACATTCTATCAACTTGCAAACTAGATGACCCAGAATTTTCAATGTATGATGTCATGAAAGATGCAGTTGAAAAGGAAGTCCGTTATCCACTATACGATTAAGCATTATGTTTACTAAAGAAGAATTATTCTACATTGTTGATTGTCTTGACCAAGACTATTATAATATCAAGGACATTGAAGACTTAGAGTTACAACGAGCAGAATTATCTAAAAATGCCCGCATATGCTCTATATTGCACGATTTAATTGATAAAGAAGTAGCAAAAGAAGACAAGATAAAGAAGGCACAAAGTAAGCAACCAACTATGGAGTGGTAACTATGGAGCAACTAGCAGTATGGTTAACAAGTGATGAAATAATTGAAATTACTGATTCACTTCAATGGATAGCAGAAGACACAGACAAAGAAGTGCAAGAGAATAATAAAGACTTAATTAACGCTTATCACAAACTACAAAAACAACTCAAGGATTATCATGAAGCAAGAGCAACTTTCATTAACAAATCAACAACTAAGTGAATTAAGAGATTTATTTGTTGATAGATACGTTGACAATATGTCAACAAAAGATTTAGTTGAATATGTATATAATGACATGAGTCATTATGTTGAAGGTCAATCTGATGAAGCATTTATTAAAGATTGTATGGACTACTGGGACGATAGTTTTACTGATATTGTTGAAGAAGTCAAGGAGATATGTGACAGTATTAATAGTGCCACATGATGCCACACATAGCGTAAAATCATTGCTATTATAATAATATAAATCACTCACACATTATGATTTACAGCGATTCACTAGATTTCTTATGTGACATTTACGAAGTCTATCTTACAGAAAACTCACTTCCTAAATTGAGTGCTGATGAGCAAGACTTATCAGTAATGACAGTTGAGCAAAGCGAGTGGATTACAAATTTTTCAAATCTATGGGAGAAAGTCCAAAATGCCTAACAATGACCCAAAAGTTAAAATTTTAGAAGTCAAGGACAATTCTTTCGACATCTATGAATTGCTATCTAGAAGAGATAGAGCAACGATTAATGAAATAATACTTGAAACAATAGCATCAAAAGGTTATGATGTAAATGACTTTGATTATGATTTACGAGGTTATGTATTATGAGGACTTACATTTTTAAAGACTATCTTGCAATGGATAATGGCAAGTTTTTACCACTTCAAACAATAGAGAGCGAAGCATTCGGTAGGCACTTTTTTATCGATATTGCATTTGAATTTATATCCGCCCCAAGTCTCAAATCTGGTGGTTATGATGAGTCGCAACTTGACTATGTTGGCAACTGGACAGACTTAGAAGGTGTTAACCTAAGTGAGTTATTTGACATTAACAGACAACTATGTTGGAAGCAATGGCAAGAAGATAAAGACAAAGCACATTCTGATATGTGTGAATATATGGAAGCAGTTGAAAATGGAGAAATTGAATACCTATGAGTAAAATTGCAACCGCTTTTGTGACAGTTATATTAGTGTCACATACTTTCACACATAGCATAAATTTACCACTATACTATTAATATAGACATTAAGGAATTATGACACCTCTTTCAATTCTAACAGCACATAGGCAACTAGATGACTTCGTTGATTATGTTGACTCATTTTATGGTCAGAATGACCCATTATATCCACTATACTATGAAGGTCAACCATTAACTAAGGAAGACATTAGACACGCTTCAATTTTATATCTCGACAGGTGTCAATCTGAAGATTTTGAAAATTGCACATGGGGAGACGGAGATTCATTAGACAGAGAGAGAGTAAGGGATATTTTGACAGATAAGTTTAATTATTCTTATTCCGTATTAACATCATTCAACAGAGGTAACTGGGCATGAAAATTATCGAAGAATTCACAAGAGAAGAGTATCAACTCTTATATGACTCATTTAAAAATTATAGAGTTTACATGAGTCCTGACCAAGAAGTCTTAAGCGAGAAAATTCTTGATAAAGTCTTTTATCCATCTTTCGATAGGGAGCAAAATACAAATGTGTAACAGACAATACCACACAGTTAACCAAATTGGTGTAGGGGATAATGTAGAATATAAAAAGTCATTTTGGCAAGTGATAATTAACTACATATCAGGCGAGACAGATAAGACAGGATACACACCCCTATTTAATCGCACGATTCTCATTGATGAGACAGGCAAAAGAGTAACGTGTCACAATTACAAACAACTTAGGAGAGTGGATTAAATGAAGTGGCAACAGTTAATAGAGTTAGATGGATACATTAACCTATGGGAAGTAATCCCAGAGGATAAACATTCAAAACTTGCTAACCTAATTTGGGAAGCACTTGATGATGAGGGAATTACATTAACACAAGATGCAGAATTAAGCATTAGGGTGTATGACAGTTATGATAGTGTCACACACTTTGACCAGTAGCATTAAAACTACACTATAATATTAATATAAATCAGTTAATCATCATGGATTGTTACCAAGAGAGAATCATCAAAGCAATTAACCACAGAGAAAGTTGCAGTTTAAGAAACAACACTATGATGCATAACTCACATCATACAGGCAACGATTTCACTAGCAAGTTATTTGTTAATGATGTAGAGATAGCAACAATTTTCTATACTCATGCATGGGATGATCCAACTAGAAATACACATGGTGGCACATTACTTTATAATGACTTTGACCACTCAGGCAAAGGCGATTATGCATATATCAGAGCGATAGAAAACGATAAATGGGAGATAGACGAAATTTCATTCAATGAGACAGCAATAGCAAGAGTTTTAGGAAGCAATGCAGTAAGATACCGCAATTTTCTAACTAAGCACTATGTTGAGCAAAATGTCAAGATAGAAAACGTAAGATATGTGACAGTTTAATTACTGGCACATACTTTCCCCAGTAGCATGAAAACTGGACTATAATAAGAGTAATCACACAGAGAAACTATCATGAAAAAAGGTTTAAACATTGAGGTCACATCAGGACAATACGAATTCCTCTATGACCTCGTAATGATGGCATATGAGTTAGACGTCCCCGAGCAAAAAGGTTGGGATATGCAAACTTTCGATAATCTTGTTGATAATGTTTGCAATGCTAAAGAGACATATCTCTCAAACACAGTAAGGGGAGTTTAGGATAATGCAAGAATACGAATTCATTTTTGAAGACCTAGTTTCACAACTCAAGGAAGCAGGATTTGAAATTAATCAAAATGCTCTAGACGTATGCAATATTAGGGCAACTCAAATTGCATGGTCACAATATAGAGAGATAGCAAACCAAGTTTATCAAGGAGCGTGACACTTATCAAAGTGTCACACACTTTCCCCAGTAGCATCAAAACTACACTATAATAAGAGTAATTAAACAAACAACATGAAAAAAGTCAATCCAAACAAAACTTATAACGTGACTTTCGTTAAGGGGAGACCAAGCACTTTGATAAAAGGAAGAGTAATAAACAACTGTATTGAAAAGGCATGGAGCGATTTGTATTTTGGTGTTGATGTAGCAACCATTAACCAAGATGAAGCACAGGCAAAAATGGAAGTTGCTACACTAGAGCATATCTACAGATATGTGCAAAAAAACCTATAGTGTGACAGTTGAATTAGTGGCACACACACCCACCAGTAGCATTAAAAACCTACTATAATATAAACATAAGCAACAAACAGGAGTTTTCCAAAATGCGTAAAATTGAAAGACAAATGAATTCAGCAATCAGAAGTGGCAGAAACTTCACATCATCTAACACAGCAGTTAGACATGGTTTTGAAGGCGAAGCAGATGTCTATTTACATGGAAATCACATTGCTACAGTTAAAAGCAATTCAATCATAATCAAAGATGGCGGTTGGCAATCCAATACAACTAAATCACGCTTAAACGCTCTACTTTATGAATTCTCTTTCGGTATGAGAGTTTTTCAGAAGAATTTTGAGTGGTTTGTAGGATACAAAAACGTATCAGAAGATTTCGTGAGCGGTATGGAGTTAGCGATAGACTAATTCCCCATATCCTCGCATACGAGACGCCAAATTTTTTATATAGGCATTACTCTTAATTAGACCACGCAAAGGGGTTAGGATAGAGTAAATAAGACCTATTAAACATGGGTTAACTAGGTCAGCGAAGCATTACGCAATTAATGTTATTAAAGGTTAGTAACGTAACATCACCACCAACTAACCGCCCATTATCCAAACTTTTAAACAGCATGGAAACAGCAAACCAACTTCCCCAAAAACTCGCAAGTCTCTTAGATTTGTATGATAGCGGAAGACTACCCGCAGACCTCGAAATTGAAATGTGTCAATATCTACTAGACACCGATTTATGCGAGGTATTTACACAGTATCAACAGTTATGTGAGAGGTATGTATTAGAAGGAATGTGTTACGAGGTAGGATAAATAAATGTTAAAATAAATATAGGTGTGAGTCGTATAAGTCTCGCAGTTGTTGTTGTCTTAGAGCGTAACACAGGGACATTTTTTTGTCAAGCATATGACAGGATACCCACACAACCCTTGCTATGCCTTGCCTTGCCCTCTATTTGCCTTTTATTTGCCCTTACTTGCTTTGCTTCATTATGCCAGTAAACACAGTTAACACAGCAATAAGACATACAACTCACGGAATAAAACTGTAAGGGAGTTTTAACCACAGTATAAGCAATATAGGAGAGAATTCCGCACTAATACGGATATACTACCGCATTCCTATTATACAGCACTATGCACACCAAAATTAAACTGTTGACACTTCCCCCAGTTGATGTTATAATATACAGTAAAGGGAGGAAATTCTTTTGGAAGTTTAACTACACAGGCATGGAGACACATGGGGCATTTAAGTCTTATACTCTAGCACTACAGGACGCAAGACACCATAGCACACAGCAGTAGGGAGAGCAACCACTATTGTGACAGTTTAGCTAGTGGCACAGTATGGGCAGTATTTGCAGTTATTTCGTGCTATTATTGTTATATTATGCCCCTAATATTAAAAACGCTTACTTCCCTAACCTACAAAAGTATCCCAAAGCGAGACTTTTATTCTATGCATATTAAAAAAATTTTCCAATATAAAAACAGTCCCCAGACCTTTTCATGAATCAGAGAGAAACCGATTACCTCGCCCTTAGAGATACATATGCACACCTCTTAGGTAAAAGATGGACAGGTAACCGATTGTTTGGTTGTTATGAGATTATAAGAGATTATTATAGAGAGTTTCTTGGCAGAGAGTTAATAGATTTTAATGCACGTAAGGTATATGCTTTCACTGATGATGCTATTAATGAGGAAGATGGTAAGTGGGTATATCGTAAAGATTGGGGATTAGATGATGGTGGAGTAGACTTTACAACACTAGAGAAGAATGATATACTATTGTTTAGACTATACACTAACCCTCTAGGTGGTGGTTATAGTGCACCTAAGGGTAGAGCACCTAATCATGGTGGTGTATACTTGGGTGATGGGTTTATGCTTCACCATCCTTATAATGGATTGAGTGAGATAGAAGACCTATATGACAATGGTGTGCAAGCATATCAAATCAGTTGTGTAGGTGCAATTCGTGGAAATACTACATAAGGTGTAATGACTTTAAGTAGTATGAAACGATATACCCTTGATATTCTTGAGGATGATGACTTTAATGCCTATGTCAAGCTTCCTGATGAATTGTTAAGGGAGACTGGATGGATGGCAGGAGATGTGCTAGAATATGAAGAAGACCTAGATGGAAACATTATCTTAAGACGCTCAACATGAAACATGAAGTAAGACTATTTGTAGCAGGACAAGTATTCGTAGAAGAAGTCCGTGCTCGTAACTATGACGAGGCAAGAGAAGTAGCTCTAGCCAGAAACCCTAATGCAACTGTTTTAGGTGTAACTGCAGTATTCTAAAAAAATCGCGATGGAAAAAAATGGCGTCCCCGAGTTTGAGAGTGAGATGGAGGCTGTTGCTTGGTCTTTTAAACAACTGAGCGAAGCAGTGAAAAATTTAGCGTCTCGCATTGCGGTGCTCGAGACTGCTTTCAATAAGTTACCCCCACCTGGGGCGGATATGGTAAAGTATAAGATACCTGGGAATGACGACTATAGTAATCTTAAGGAGTTGTTTGATAATCTATATGAGAGACTAAATAAGTTGGAAGAGGACTCTGCAATAAATGGCAGCATTCATAGAGGAGACAGGTAGAAGTTTTCCTAATCCAATAGGAGGGTCAACATATAAGCAAACGTTTAAACGTCCTGCTAGTGGTAAGTATCGTTCTAATGGCAACCATAGCGGACCTGGTACAGACTATCAGATAACCTTTCAGAATAGTGGTGCGGGTAGTAATCCATTAGGTAGTGATATAGTCCATTACATAGGAGCGACTAGGACAGTCTCTGGTGGAGATGGAGGTAGACAGGGTATATACAGATTCTGGCGTCCTACTAAGGCAGACCACCACTATAGTGATGAGCCAGGCTTAGTAAGAGAAAACTTTGGTAATGAGAATGAAAACTGGGAGCAAGTAGCACAGGGATATAACGCTGAGCCTCGTAATGGTAAACCTGTCTTCTGGGTAATGAGGAAACAGGTAGGTAATAGTCAACCACTTAAGTTATATTACTCTTACTGGCCTGATGATACTATGCTTACAGTGGGTAGTAGCACTCCGTCAGCAGTAGGAGAAGGTAGAGACCAATATAAACTGATAAGGACAATAGGATATGTGTTTACTAGCGAGTCAGATGCTAACACATATAAAGACCCTAACGAAGATGTAGCAGCAATCTACCATTATAAGTATCAGAATCCGAATGGAGTGACTTATGGAGAGGATATAGACAACTTCTATACTATAGACCCCTCTAGAGAAGTCAATCTATCAGGTGGGCCCATTCCTCCTGCAGTGCCTTTTGATGGTTTATGGGTATACCAAGGCATCATAGGGTATTGTTTTACTAAGGATGACCCAAACAGGACATCAGATTCAGTGGTAGATGGTAGTATTATAGGTCCTACTGGTAATGGATTTGATAGAAGTGGTTGGTATGCATACGATGATAACAATACAGGTAGTGGTAGATACTCAGGAAACCCTGCATACAGTTATAACAACTATAGAATGTTTGACCCTGTGCAGTATAGTGCATATAATGGAGCAAATCCAGGTACACCTGGCTTAGGAGGATGGGGAAATGGCACAGATGGAGTAGAAATCCTAGATGCCAACGCTAACTTCGAGTGGTTTTATGGTCTAAGTGGTGCAACGAAGGCTGCGGTACCTCGTTACTTAGGATTTGAAGACTCCTATGACACACAATTCATGTATTATGTGTATGACACGTCATATCCTTGGAATGGTCCTGTCTTCTCATGCCAGTATGTACTCAATAATGCACCTTGTTGCCCTACTAATAGTAACCAACCATGCGTCCCTAGTCTCTCATTCCACTCACACTTCTATGAAATACGTCAAGATTCATGGTTAACTAACGAAACACGCATCAAAATCAATGATGGAGACGAGGATACTAACGCTTGCTTCTTTGAAATAGACACAAAGACCAAAAGATTACTGTTTAGATACACTTCTAACAACGGAAACTTCTTTGCAAGAGGTCAAAAACTGAATGGATGGGACATAACTGCTGTATATTACTTCGGAGATGAGCTAAAATGTGGTATGATGGAGTTTTCTGGCAACGGAAATGACTTTTCTTACGGTGCACAAATCACTTCTGAGACAGGAGCAACCGCATTAGTGATGGCAGGGCGCGGAATTCCTAATAAAGCTGCCTTTTGTGGAGTGTATGAGTTTCCAAAACGCATATCTTACTACAAAATAGAGCTAGACCCTAACGCTTTGATACCTCATCGCACCTTAGATGAGGCAAAATTGAAGGCAGTAGTGAATAACAAGGGGGAAATTACAAAAATTAAGATAATAAATGGCGGAGTTGGGTATAAAAACCCCTCACTTAAGTTAATAGACCCGCGTGTGATGGATGATTTCTCCGCATCTGACACTTCTAAGTTTGTAAAGAAGCATTCACCGAAGATGAATGCCGATTGGAATAAGGCAATTCCCGCTCCATCGTCAAAAGATGAGAATCAAGACCACATAGAAAACACATATAGCATATTTGACATCAAAGATAGGAAGGCAAAGGGCACAAGTAAGAATAAAGAGAAGGTTGTTTTCAGAGAAGCACAAGTAGAAATCACTAGAGTCGACTCATTAGGGTCTATTAGGTCTATTCGTATCATAGATGGAGGTGCAGGATACAACCAAGCTAACCTACCAGAGGTATTTGTCAACGACCCAGAGCAAATGAAGTTTAAATCTCCTCCTGTAGACGAGGGTGCTACCTCTATTGAGAATATGGGAAGGGAAATGGCAGACGCATTTAACGCTGTAGGTGACTATGTGCCTGATATTGCCTCTGAAGATAGTGATAATAGGACTAGCATCTCAGGGTCATTAACTGAAATAACACAAGGAAAGGAGATAACAGTCCCCGATAGTTACATTCGCGTCGCTGAGGAGTCTCAAGACACCACCAGTCACTGTTTTAACATCAAACAAGACTGTATTAACATAGATGCAAACGCAATAGTTAGTAAAGCAATGCCAGATGAGGAAGTATTCTCTGTTGTAAGTCAAATAAACCCAGGTGTTGCTACCTTTGAGAAGCAAGTTATGCCTCAAGTATATCAAACTGCTAAACAGGTAGACACATATAACGAAGATAACTCACATGTGTATGGTGCATTTGGTAAATCTAACTGTATACGGACTGGTCAACCTAAACTATACAACATTAGTAGGTGGTTTGACATGCCTTGCGCATACCTAGATGTAGGTAGTGAGAAAAACTTAACTAATAATCTACCTAATATTGAAAAAGTAAAGAGAGAAGGTAGTAGGACAGCTGCGGATACTGAGAAAGCGTATGGATATATGCCATATAAGTATTGCGCATCGGAGCAAGAGTCTGCATCATTCAAAGTATCACTAGAAATTAAGGGTAAGACTACAGGTGCGCAAGGTGAAGCATTCATGAATTTCTTTAAGAAGCAAACTAAACCTGTGATGATGCCTAGAAGGGTAGTCCCTAAGAGTAATGCAAGCGGTAACGCTAAGGTATGGAATTGTAATGATGGCACTGTAGACGGTAGATGCTACCGTAACCCTGCTAACTCTGCAGATATTATCTTTATCCCCATAGGAGGAGATGAGAATACGTATGACTATAACTCCGCAGGAGGATTTAGTGAGGTAGGACAGTTGCAGTTATGGATGGGTAGTAATGTAACAGGCACAACTTCTACTACAACCAGTAATACAGGCAGTGGTGGTAACATATCGTATAACGCACTGAATGTAAATTGCGGCTCATACCCAGGTGCAGAGTGTTGGGATACGTATACGCGCGGAAGCGGTAACACTACAGGACCATTAGATGTGTATTCTGGATATAACGCAAGCGGAAACGGAATCGCAGGACAGAGATGGTGGGAGATATCTGCGTTTGGTCGCACTAATCCTTGGTGCACAAGTTGCACGAGTGGTAATTTCAGTGGTCAAGGTGTTGGATTGACATTTGTGAATGATATATCAGTTGCGGTTAACCCTCAGCGTGTAGATGAAAACAATAATATGCGTTTAGGACCTTATGATGGTAATATGACTGTAAGGAATTGGTTGTCTGGTAGTACTGTTGCACTAGGAAGAGCATTGAATAACAACGGTAATCCTTACTTTGATGAGTGTAGCGATACCGTACCACAAGGACGACCATATACTGCGGGAACTAAGATTCACGAGGAGTTTGATTAATGGCATTTGGATTTCTAAAACCTGTTACGTCATTAAACGGACTCCCCGATAGTGGTCATGGTCTCTGTCTACCCTCTACTGTACACTCAGTGCAGGCATGTGGTAGTCCACCTATACCTTATTCTATAGTAATTAAGAATAAGACGTGTTGGTGGCCACCTCAACCACTGATACCTATCTTCCCCATTACGCCAGATCGCGCAATGGTGTTAGTAAACAGGATTCCTGTTATGGTATTCGGTGATGCATTCACCCCACACATAGCCGTGTGCACAAATATAATCATCTATATGTGTCCATGCGGTAAAGGAGTCTGTCCAATACCAACTCCTATCCCATGTAGTCTGCTAACTATAGAAGACAATGGTGGAATTGGGCACATTAGAGTCTGTAATGCAACAACGCTTACAGTCTTTGCGCACAAACGTCCATTAGCACGGATACTAGACCCTCTAGGAGTTGGAATACCTGGCTGGTCTTATCCATGTTACTCAGTTATTGCATTTGGACACCCAACTGTGTTAGCATCTTAGTAAATTTACCTTAAATTATGTCAACTAAAACTGGAATGATGGGTACATCTTATAATACTGATGTACGACCAAAGAAAACTCGTCAAGGACGAGGTCAGCATACGAAATATTCAGCAACAAGTAGAAATAAAGCAAGGAAAAGATATCGCGGACAAGGAAAGTGAGTTTTCTAGTCCATAATTTACCTCCAAGAGAGGTTTTTGTGAGAAAGGAGTATCTCTATGACCTAAAAAAGGGTCATGGAGACCTAACTCCTGGGATTTGGATATCAGTTAAGAGCGTAGAAGCGAAAGCTTTGTATTTTGAGACGCTTTTGACTGAGTATGGAGCACTTTTTGACAAATTACCACTAAGTGCATTCGTCTGGAAGACCGATTATGGCGATTTACTGCCTTTAGACACCCTTCAACTGTGGGATTGCTTCGATTACAACATCACAGTCATCGAAAAACCCATTTTAGGTCGCTGCTCCTTCTTCGGAAAGGATAAAAAGATGCATGCGGGTGAATATTTGTTTACTATTGACTCATGTCATAGTGAAAATTCGACTTTAGACACTAATTTTAGTGAATATGACCCAGAGCACAAGTCATTTAACATTATACAACTTGATAATGGTCAATTTGCTGCTCAACCTAACAATAGAATCATCTGGAAAGACATGAGTTTGATACCAGAGAATACTAAAATGCCAGATTTTAATGTTTGTAGTCAAAACTATAGAGTAGAAACATCTGATAAGTGGTCAGTAGGGCATTCTGACGAATGGATGTATAAAACTGATGATGAAAAAAATTCGGAAAACCCGCTAAATAGATAATAGCGATAGTAACCGCCTGTAAAAGTTCTTGTTCATAACCCAGGAATAACATGGTGATTAGAGTAGACAGAGCAGAATGGTTTATCGCTGAGGGTAAAACGTTAATTACCGACTACCCAAGTGATAAATATTCCAAAAAAGGATGTAAATGCCGAGTTACAGATTCAGAGCAGAAAAATATGTCAGTAGAGGCTTCAAGGACTTAGCAGTCTCAATGAATGCTAACCCTTCTACTAAAGATTTTGGTGCTGTGAAGAATGAGAGAGCAATTTCTCAATCTGTAAGGAATCTTTTATTGACAACTTTTGGCGAAAGACCCTTCCAACCTGAGATAGGGTCTAGAGTCAAAGGACTTTTGTTTGAACAATGGGATGTCTTTGCTGCGGACTCTATTCGCACAGAGATTTTTAATGTTATGGAAAGACTTGAACCTCGCATTGAAGTGACTGAGGTTAAAGTTGATGATGCATCAGATAATAATGCTATTGAAATATCAATGGACTATATCATCGTTGGACAAGAGTTAGTCCAAAAC
>Ga0208390_1000159_pt1 | contig 21612 bp, 24 predicted proteins | sample Knorr_S7_td_Surf_FD_185594 | JGI IMG/M metagenome (GOLD analysis project Ga0208390, IMG submission 185594) | Marine microbial communities from Southern Atlantic Ocean transect - Knorr_S7_td_SurfaceA_ad_6m_LV_A (SPAdes) (version 2) | ecosystem: Environmental > Aquatic > Marine > Oceanic | place...
TAATGATGGTGAATAAGAGTTACCTCTTTCAAACTCAAGAAGGTATTTGGCATAAGTCCATCCTTTATTCTCTTCCCCGACTAAATTTTCTTTAGGCACTTTGACATCTTCAAAAAATACTTGATTTACCTCTTGATAAGGAGATGGAGATTGATCAAGTGTTATTAATGGTCTGACATCTATTCCAGGAGATTTCATATCAATTAAGAGAAAGGAAATACCCTCTTGTGGTTTTTCTGTTTTAGATGTTCTAACGAGACAAAAGATCATATCAGCATGTTGAGCAAGGGTTGTCCAAATTTTTGTTCCGTTTACTAAATAATGATCACCCTTATCTTCAGCTTTGCATTGAAGAGAAGCCAAATCAGAACCAGATCCTGGTTCTGAATAACCCTGACACCACCAAACTTTTGTAGAGAGGATATCAGGCAGATATTTTTTCTTTTGTTCTTCTGTACCAAATTCCATTAGTACGGGTGCTACCATTGAAAGACCAAAAGGAATTGTTCTCGGTGCACCTGCATGAGCCATCTCTGTCTCAAAAATATATTTTTGTGTTGTTGTAAAACCTGGACCACCATGCTCCTCAGGCCAATTTGGAGCAATCCAGCCTTTTTCATATAATGACTTTTGCCATTTAAGGTGCAATTCTTTACTAGCAGATCCATTTTTCGATCTCGCCAATTCATCCTTCATTTCTTGAGTGTATGAAACTTTGATAAAATCTCTTACTTCATTTCTAAAATCTATATCATCCTGATTAAAATCTAAATCCAAAATATACTCCTTTTATTTTCCTTTAAAATCACCATCTCTTTTTTCAAAGAAAGCTGATAAAGCTTCTTGATGATCATCTGTGAGATGCATTAGTGCTTGCATGCTTGCAGACATTTCTAAAATATTATCAAAACTTGCACCCATTCCTTCTCTCAAAAGTTTTTTACTCATCCTTAGAGCGTCTGGAGGTTGTTTAATAATTGATGAAGCTATTTCATTTGCTTCTTTCAAAAGATCATCTGATTTATAAAAATCACTAATTAATCCCCACTCCTTAGCTGTCTTAGGTTCAATTAATTTTGCAGAAAATAATAATTCTGAGGCCCTAGACATACCAATGATCTTTGGTAATAACCAAGCTCCACCATCACCTGGGATTAATCCTATTTTAAGAAAAGTTACTCCAAATTTTGCATTATCCGATGAAATTCTTATATCTGCTAAACAAGCAACATCATTTCCTAATCCAATAGCCGGTCCGTTTATTGCAGCAATAACAGGGACCTCAATATTCCAAATAGCTTTAATTATCTTGTGAATGCCTTTTTTGTACCTATCGCGAAGGCCGACAGAGGATCCTGAAAAATTTCCGGACTTATTTTGCATATTCTTAACATTGCCGCCTGCAGAAAAAGCTTTACCAGCTCCAGTTAAAATAACACAACGAACGTCTCTATCATCGTTAACTAATTTTGAGGCCTCTTCAAAGTTAATAACATCCTCTGGTTCACCTAATGGATTACGTATATCAGGCCTATTCATTGTTAATGTAACTACAGAGCCATTTTTTTCATATTTTAACCAATCATTCATAATGATTTAGTCCCTAAGAAGCTAGAGAATATTTTTTTAGATGATGATCAGCATTTCCAAGCTGTGTCTCAATCATTGATAATCTTTTAAAGTAATGTCCAACATTTAGTTCATCTGTCATACCCATCCCGCCATGAAGCTGAACGGCACTTTGACCAATAAATTTTGCAGCATTACATATTTGTACTTTTGCTCCTGAAGCAGCCTTACTTCTTTCAACATCTTCTTCTTCTAGTTTAAGATTAACCATGTAAGTCATAGATACTGACTGCTCATATTGCATAAACATATCGACCATTCTATGTTGTAATACTTGAAATTTTCCTATTGGCTGACCAAATTGTTTTCTTGTTTTACAATACTCAACTGTTGTATCATTTAAAACTGACATGGCGCCTATAGCTTCAGCACATAAAGCTGCGATTGTTTCATCAGCAACAAGCTCAATTAAAGGATAAGCTTTTCCCTCTTCACCTATTAATGATGAGCTATTTAATTTTACATTTTCAAAGGAGACTTCTGAAGCCATACTCCCATCAACGGTTTTATAATCACGGGTTGAAACTCCATCCGTAGCTTTTTCAACAATAAACAAAGATATACCTTCTTTATCAGATTGATCTCCAGAGGTTCTTGCTGAAACTATCAATTTTTGTGCCCAGGGAGCCGCCGAAACAACACATTTATCTCCATTTAATGTATATTCATCTCCATTATTTGATGCAGAAACTTTTATATCAGCAAGATTAAATCTTCCTTGTGGTTCAGCATAAGCAAATGCCCAAATCTCATCCCCAGAAATTAAACTTGGAAGATATTCTTGCCTTTGTGCTTCAGATGCTCTTCTTAAAAAACCTCCACATGTAACAACAGTTTGGATATAAGGCTCAACAACCAAACCTTTTCCAAATTCTTCAGCGACAATCATAGTTTCAACAGAACCAAACTCCAAACCACCATCATTTTCAGAAAAGGGAACCCCCAGAAGCCCAAGCTCAGCTAATTGCTTCCAATTATCTTTACTCATACCTTCTTCGGATTGAATAATTTCCCTTCTTTTATCAAAATCATAATTATCCTGAATAAAAGACTGTATTGTATTACGTAATAAAGTTTGCTCTTCGCTAAATGAAAAATCCATTTTTCTCTCCCTAAAGTCCTAAAACCATTTTTGCTATAATATTTCTCTGAATCTCATTAGACCCACCATAAATTGAAGTTTTTCTCATTCCAAAATAATTTTGAGCAACACCTTGAGTATGTTCTGGTCCTACCTCAAGATAATTTGATCCAAAATTTCTGACGCTTAAAGGGGTGATATATGGACTTGCATAATTACCAATTGCCTCCAAAGTTAATTCAGAAATCTTTTGTTGTATTTCAGTTCCTTTAATTTTTAAAATTGAAGACTCAACACCTGGACCTTGGCCTTGACTCTCTTTCGCAAGTGTCCGTAGCTCAGTATATTCTAAAGCTGTTAAATCCACCTCAAGTTCAGTAATTTTTTTATTAAATGAGGAGTCTTTCATAAGAGGTTCACCATTATTTAGTTCTGAATTTGCAATATCCTTTAATCTATCAATTGCTTTTTTTGATCTTGCAACTCCGGCTATACCAGTTCTTTCATTACCAAGTAAAAACTTAGCAATTGTCCAACCCATATTTTCTTCACCAACAAGATTCTCAACAGGTACTCTTACATCCTCAAGAAAAACTTCATTTACCTCATGACCACCGTCAACTGTAATTATTGGCTTAACTTCAATACCTGGGGTATTCATATCAATTAATAAAAAGGAAATACCTTCCTGAGGTTTACCCTCATTTGAGGTTCTCACTAAACAAAACATCCAATCGGCATATTGGGCTAAAGTAGTCCATATTTTATGACCATTTACAACATAATGATCGCCATCTCTTTCAGCTTTTGTTCTTAGACTTGCAAGATCAGATCCTGCACCTGGTTCAGAATAACCTTGGCACCACCAGTCATCCCCTGACAAAATACCTTTTAGAACCCAGTCTTTTTGGTGATCGTTACCAAAAGCTATAATAACAGGCCCTAGCATAGTTAATCCAAAGGGTATTAATGGGGTTGTTCCGGCATTAGCACATTCTTGATCCCATATATATCTCTGAGTAATAGACCAATCAACACCACCATACTCAACAGGCCAATGAGGTGCTATCCAGCCTTTTTTATAAAGAGTTTTATGCCATGAAAGTATTCCTTCTTTCATTTCATCAGAAGTAACTTCATGGTATTTTTCAATATTTTGACCTGAATTATTTTCTGACGAAAAATTTTCTGCAATAAATTCACGCACTTCATTCCTGAACTCTTGATCAGCTTTTGTAAAATTTAAATCCATATTTTTAATCTTTCCTAAATTAATTGACACAAATTAAGACACTAGTAAGAATTTTCAAATCTTGAATACTTAATAATATGTATTATCAGAGGTATCTAATTAAATCCATTGTATTTTTGTCGCAATTATTAAATATTATTACAAAAAAAAATAATAAAAAAAAGTATTCTTATTACTCTTGAAAACAAAATTAATTTTACCATCTTAAAATCATGGATGCCATTAAGGGTCCTAAATTTAATAACTTGCTTTAAAAGGAGTAAAAAATGAATACTAGAATAGAAACAATTTGGAGAGATCTCTCTCCTTTCATGGTAGGGTTTGATAGAACTTTTGATACGCTATCGATATTAGCAAATTCAAAAGCTCAAAACACTAATTATCCACCATATAATATTAGAAAGCTACCTGAAGATAAATACAGTATTGAGCTAGCAGTAGCAGGTTTTGATGAAAAAGATATTGATATTGAAGTTTCGGAACAAAACCTAACAATAGATGGAAAAAAATCTGATGAAATGAATGAAAATTTAATTCATCAAGGTCTTGCATCAAGAAATTTCAATAGAAAATTTGTTTTATCAGAAGACATGGTTGTTCAAGGTGCTGCTCTATCCAATGGCATACTTTACATTGGAATACAAAGAGTAATTCCTGAGAATAAAAAGCCAAAGAAAATTCCTTTGACTAGTAAAGAAAGTCTTTTAAATTCATAATTTTAAGAGCTATCAAAAATTTAAGGTGGTAAATTTTTTTACCACCTTTTATTAATTAATAATATTTAATTATATTTCCCTAGTATTAATAAATTAATTTTATATATTTATATATCTATTTTAGAGGGGAAATATGTCAGATACTGCTTCAGAAAATATTAAATCACAATCAGTAAGAAATTATGCTCTCGGAATTTTAGTTATTGTTTATACCTTCAATTTCATTGATCGAAATATATTATCAATTCTTCTACAATCCATAAAAACAGACTTAAACTTATCTGATACATCTCTAGGATTATTATCTGGTTTTGCATTCGCAGCATTCTATGCGACATTAGGTATTCCAATTGCAAAATACGCTGATAGAGGAAATAGAAGAAATCTAATCTCAATATCTTTAGCTATATGGAGCTTAATGACTGCGATTTCTGGCTTGGCCCAAAACTTCTTACATTTACTCCTTGCTAGAATAGGTGTTGGTATTGGTGAAGCTGGATGTAGTCCCCCTGCTCATTCAATGATTTCAGACTATTTTCCTGCAAACAAAAGATCAACTGCTCTAGGAATTTACTCATTAGGAATTCCGTTTGGTATTATGTTTGGTTTATTTGCCGGAGGGTGGATCGACGAAATGTTTGGTTGGAGGGCTGCTTTTTTTATTGTTGGGGTTCCAGGCATATTAATTGCTATACTATTTCGTTTTACAGTCAAAGAGCCGATCAGAGGACAAGCCGAAGGTAAGGTTGCATCTGAAAACCAACCCACTATTTATGAAACAATATCATATCTTCTTAGAAAAAAATCATTTCGTCATTTAGCTTTTGCAGCCTCTCTTGCAGCTTTTGTTGGTTATGGAGGAATTAATTGGCTACCATCATTTTTCCAGCGCTCATATGGAATGCCCTCTAGTGATGTAGGCTGGTATTTGGGATTAATTCTTGGTTTGCCGGGTGGTTTAGGAATTTTTCTTGGTGGCTATTTATCAGACTATTTTGGATCAAAGGATGTTAGGTGGTCTCTATGGATAGCTGCAATTGCTATGGGTGTTACGGCACCATTATATTATCTTGTTTATATGAGCCCAACAGCTAATACATCGCTTTTATGGCTAATAATACCCGTTGCTTTAGGTAATTTTTATCAAGCAGCTACATTTAGTCAGACACAAGGAGTGGTTGAACTAAAAATGAGATCAGTTGCAGCTGCAATTTTGTTATTTATTATAAATATAATTGGTTTAGGATTTGGTCCGTCGGCAGTTGGAATTGTTAGCGATATTCTTCAATCTGAATATGGAAAAGAATCTTTAAGATATAGCTTGTTAATATTTGCCTCACTTAAGATATGGTGCGCTTTCCATTATTATATGGCTGGTAGATACTTAAAAAATGATCTTGTAACTAATTAGAGATTGGTTTTTTTGGTAATAATATGGGTGTATTTTTTTTATATTTTATATAATCTTCATTTGTTCCCCACTTACTATCAGAACTCTTTTCCAACATTGGTATTCCGCTGATTTTTGTTAGCAGTACATAAACAAATATTGGTGAAATTAATCCTAAAAATTCTCCACCTTCCATCGAAGGGAAAGCTATAATTGATACACCTAACCATAAAATAATCTCGCCAAAATAATTAGGATGTCGAGACCAAGCCCAAAGACCAGAGCTAATAAATTTACCCTTATTTATAGGATTTTCCCGGAATATTTTTTTCTGATTATCCGCCAATATCTCTATTATAAAACCCAGAACCCACAATAAAAATCCTATAAACATGAAAATAAAATGATATGAGCTCATATTTTCTATTAAATTTATAGATGTCATCGCCGATAAACCAGCTACATATGTTAGAAAGACCCATAAGCCAGACAAAGTCCAAGTCATAAAAAACCAGAAAAAGTCTTTTTTCATTTCTATAAATCTAACATCCTGACCAACATCTTTTACTCTTTTAAATAAAAATATTCCAAGCCTTAGAGACCATAAAATAACCATTATTCCGATTAAATAAGTATAAGGGTTCAAATCTTGAAAATCTGGGTTAAATACAGAGTTAAGAATTAGAATTACTGACAAGCTTATATAAGTAAAGCTTCCAGTTGCATCAAAATAATGCTCGGTTTGAAAGATATAAGCATGAATAAAAAAAATCCAATGAACTATATAGGAATAAAGGAAACAAAAAATAAGTAGGGGGAAACCAAAAAAATCCATACTATTTTGACCAACAATATAAGCTACTGAAAATCCCAGAATAATTGATACAACTGAACCTAAAATGGATATTTTTAGTGGCATTTTAATTCTCCTTCATAAATTTAATTAATTCACTTATTACCTCAGGATAAGCTTCTTTATCCCACCTATAAAATTGATGACCTTTGTTGTCCCACTTTAGGAATTTTACCATATTTCCTTTTTCGATCATATCATTTGAAAATTTTTCTATGATTTCTATTGGAATTGTTTTATCTGAATCACCATGTAAAATTATTGAAGGCGGAAGATCTTTTCTAATATAATTTGAAGGTGAAAATTTTTCAAAATTACTATCGAAAAGTTTTTTCACAAATAACCAAAGTTTTTTTCTTCTTTCCTCAATATTATCTGGTATTTCCCTATCTAAGACAGAAGTATTTAGTGCAGGATTTAACAAAACTAATCCCTTAATTTTTTCAATAGTTTTATTATTTTTATCAGGTATCATTGCTAACGATGCTGCTAATTGACCGCCTGATGAACCACCTCCAACAAATATATTGTCTGGATCAATATTTAATTCCTTTGCATTAGATATTATCCATTGATAAGCCGCTCTTGCATCATCCATTGAGTCTTTTACTTTAGAGTTATGTTTAAGAGCAATTCTGTAATCAGCGCTTATACAGGTAATTCCTTGACTAGAAATATCACTACAAATTTTAAAAAGAGAGTAAGACGATCCAAATGCCCAAGCACCTCCATGAAAAAGTAAAAGAGTTGATTTTGATTCTTTTTGTGATGGTTCAAAAAAATGTAACTTTAAATTTATATTATTTTTTTTACTATAAATTAAAGACCTATTTGGTTTATCCAAATAATATAACGAACCATAACCAACTTTATCAAAAAAATGGCCTATAAAAGGCATTCGGGGTGGTTTTGTAAAAAAAAGATAGGAAAAAAATAATATAATTAAGGTTATAAAAATTAAGAGAATAGTAAAAAATATTTTCATAGGATAATTTCTATATTACTCAAAGAAATGATTTAGTCTTTCATAGGCCTCTGCAAAATCTTTTTTAAAATCCTGAACAACAGCTCCTGCACTCATAGGTTGATCCATGAGACCTACACCTTGACCTACCCAATAGGTAGCTAAATCTTTTGCACCCTTATGCCCACTTTGGGATAGCTTATCTATTTTTTTTAGCGCAGGCTCACTAACAAGAGATTGTAAAGGCATAGGAAGTGGTTCAGGTCCTTTTTCTTCCCAGGCATCAGTCCAAGGTGACCTTAGTTGTCTTGAATATTTTCCTGTTCTGCTTCTTGAACGGACAGTATCTCTAGAACTTGCTAATAGCATTTTTTCTTTAACAATTGGATTTGTCTCTGCTTCTGATGTAGTCAACCAAACTGATCCACACCAAGCTCCAGATGCACCCATTGACATAGCTGCGGCCATCTGAGAACCGGTTGTAATTCCACCTGCTGCCAATATTGGGACATCCTTAATTGATTTTGTTGCCCTGTAAACTTCAGGTATTAAAACCATCGTCGAAACGTCACCACAATGACCTCCTGCCTCTCCACCAGAGGCAATTAAGATATCTACACCTGCCTCAACTTGCTTAACTGCATGTTCTTTTGTACCGACCAATGCGGCAACAGCAACATTATGTTTTTTTCCCATATCAAGCATTACTTTTGGAGGAACACCAAGGGCATTTGCAACTAATTTTATAGGGTATTGAAAGGCTACCTCTAGAGATGTTGCAGCACTTTCATCAGATAAGTTCATTCTAAAATTAGCCGCACCATCCTTTAGATTAATTAAATCATCAGTCTCTATATTATGATTGGATAAAATTTCTTTTGTGAAATCTTTATGACTCTGAGGAATAGCATTAACTAATTGTTCTGTTGAAATCTTTTCACCCTTACCTTCAAATTTATTTGGAACAATTAAATCTATCCCATAAGGCATACCATCAACATTACTATCAATCCAATCTAACTCTTCTTTTAAACGATCCGGTGTAAGGCTTACTGCACCGAAAACTCCCATACCACCAGCTTTTGAAACAGCAGCTACAACGTCTCTACAATGGGAAAAAGCTACTAAAGGAAATTCTATTCCTAACATTTCACAAATTTTTGAATTCATTCTAATTCCTAACATAAAATATAAATTTATTTATTTGGGATATATTAAGCAAGTATCAAGAAAATTTAATTTCACCATCGTTAATTTTTCCGTAACGTATTTGAAAAATATCCTTTAAAAAATTTTGATTATTTGTCCAAGGACTCCTCTTTCCTTGTTTAGGAAAAATATCTTTTGATCTTTTAATATAGCCTGAAGTAAGATTCAGCCAATCATTATTGTTATCAATCTTACTGTTAGCCTCTGGACAGCATTTTTTAATTGAACTTTTTTTCATATAATTCAAAAGCCTACATACGTACTCAGACGTTAAATCTGCGCCTAATGTCCAAGAAGCATTTGTATATCCGAATGTAGAAACTAAATTTGGAACACCACTAAACATCATACCTTTATAAGTAACAGTATCTGGAAGATTAACATCCTTGCCATCAACTTTTAAATTTATGTTACTACATAACTCTAAATTTAGACCAGTAGCGGTAACTATTATGTCTGCGGGTAAAGTTTTACCTGATTCAAGTTTAATACCCGTCGAAGTGAATTTATCAATTTTATCAGTTACCACAGAAGTTTGTTTTTTTCTTATAGATTTAAATAAATCCCCATTAGGTACTAAGCACATTCTTTGATCCCAGGGATTATAATTAGGCGTAAAATGCTTATCTACGTCATAATCATTACCAAGAGATTTTCTTACCTGATTTATAATAAAATCTTTTACTCTTTTTGGATTTTTTTTACATAATCTAAAATACCATTGTTGTCGTAAAATATTTTTCCATCGCACGATAAAATAGGATAATTTTGTAGGTAAATATTTTTTCAAAAAATTTGCTAATGGATCTTGTTGAGGTGCGGAAACTACATAAGTAGGTGATCTTTGAAGCATTGTTACATGTTTTGCATCTTTTGCCATTTCTGGGACTAGAGTCACTGCAGTTGCACCACTTCCAATTACAATTACTTCCTTATTAATGTAATCTACTGAGGTATCCCATTGCTGAGGATGCATTATCATTCCATTAAATTCATTCATGCCTTCGAATTCAGGTGTATATCCTTTTTCATAGCTATAATATCCAGAACACATAAAAATAAAATTACAAGATATTGTAACTATATCCATTTGATTTTTATCTTCGACTTTTAAGGTCCACATTGATTTTTTTGAGCACCATGAAGCATCTTTTACATAATGATTAAACTTTATTTTTTTATCTATATTGAATTTTTTTGATGTCTCATCAAGGTATTTTAAAATTGATGGACCATCTGCAATTGCCTCTTTTTCTTTCCAGGGAAAAAAAGAAAACCCCAAAGTATACATATCAGAATCAGATCTAATTCCAGGGTATTTAAAAAGATCCCAAGTACCACCTATGGTATCCCTACCTTCAAGTATAGCATAAGACTTTTCGGGGCATTTTGTTTGAAGATGATATCCAGCTCCAATGCCAGATATACCAGCCCCTATGACTATTACATCAAAATGATTGTTCATATCCTAACTATAATATAAAAAACATTAATAATGCTACCTTTTAAAATATTCTAAATACTATTTTGCCGCAGGTAACTTTAAAAGCATTTTACCAAAATTTTTACCTTCGAATAATTTTTTGAAGGCACTGGGAAAATCTTCTATATCACCATCACAAACAAATTCAGGTAATTTTAAAGATCCATTATCAATCCATTGAGATATTTTCTTTCTTGCTTCAGCATATCTTTCAGCATAATCAAAAATTACAAATCCTTGCAATCTGGCCCTCATACTTCCCAGCCAGATATAATTTGAAGGTCCGCTCATTTCATCCTGATAATATTGTGAGGTTGAACCGCAAAGTAAAACTACACCATGCATAGCAATTAATTTTAAGGATTCATTCATAACCGAGCCACCTGTATTATCGAAAATAATATTTAGGCGATCTGGTGCTGCTGCTTCCAGCTGCTCATACCAATTTTCGTCTTTATAATTAATTGCAACATCGTAACCTAGCTCATTTACTAACCAATCACATTTTTCTTTTGAACTAGTAGTACCAATAACTTTTGCCCCAGCAAGTTTTGCAAATTGTCCAGCCATTGAACCCACTGCTCCTGCTGCCCCAGTTACTAAGACAGTCTCACCTGGTTGAGGTTTACATTCATCAAATAAAGCAAAATATGCAGTCAAGCCAGAAACTCCAAAACCTCCGAGCCAGGATCCTAAGGGTGACAAATTAGGATCGCATTTTTCTAAACCTTCACCATTACTAATTGATAGACTTTGAACACCTAATGCACCTGTAACAAAATCACCTACTTCAAAATCCTTATTATTAGAAGCTATAACTTCACCAGCTATGTTGGCGTGAATGATATCACCAGGCTGGACTCTAAATAAAAATTCATCACTATCTCTAACAATTAATCTTAATGCTGCATCAACACCCACATAATGCGATTGAATTAATAATTCATTATCTACAATATTAGGCACTTCCACTTCTTCAGAAATAAAGTCATCTAATTCTGCTAAGCCATTAGGGTATTTTGCTAAAAGTAATTTTTTATTTTTACCTAAATTATTCAATTTTTTTCTCCGTAAGTATAATTTGAAATTATATAATTATTTTATACAAGAACGCTATGAATGAACCCAATACATAAATATAAATTGGAGGCATACTGAAGTATAAACCAGGGCCTCTTTTTTCAGCATCTTTATAATATGATAATGCGTATCGTATTCTACCAATCGGCCATAAAATACCAATTATCGTAGCCCATACAGGATCAACTGCAAAAGAGAATAACCACAAACCAGGTAAAAATAAAATTAAATGCTCTAAAGTATTATGATGAACCCTAACATGCCTAACATATTCCTCAGGACCATCATGTGAAGGAGCTTTAATATCAAATTTTCCCCTAGCCATACCTGCCCTTAAAAGAGTAAAATAATAAACAAGTAAAGCAATACTGCTTAATATTCCTGGATATACAAAATCATTCACATTATTCTCCTTACTTTTTATTCTGAAACAAATCCCATTAAAAAATCAATAAATAAATCATTATCATTTATACAAGGAATAAAGGTGAATTCTTCTCCTCCTGAATTTAAAAAAGAATCTTTCCCTTGAATATTCACCTCTTCTAATGTTTCTAAATTATCAGCAATAAATGCAGGGCAGACAACAGCTATTTTTTTCATATTTTTATCTGGTAGATCCTCTATAACTTTATCTGTAAAAGGCTGAAGCCACCCAGGGCCAATTCTTGATTGAAATGAAATACCCCATTGGTCATTATTTAAATTGAGTTCTTCTGCACATAACTCTGAAGTCATCTTTACTTGATGCCTGTAACAAAATTGATGGGATACGGATTTCTTTTCACAACAATCTTTACTTTCCAAACAATGAGATGATGTTGGATCCATTTTTCTAACATGCCTTTCAGGAACACCGTGATAGCTAAATAGAAGATAATCAAAATCATTTGGTAGGTTTTTACTTATACTGTCACACAAAGATTTAATATAATTAGGATCATTATAAAAAGGTGGTGAAACAGTTAAATTAATTTCAGAATTAATTTTGTTAATTAATCTTTTTACCTCTAATTCAGTAGTTAAAGATGTTGATTGGGCGTAATGAGGATATAAAGGGACAGCAATAATTTCATTACATCCTCTTTTGATTAGATTTTTTATTCCTTCTTCAATTGAAGGCTTTTGATATCTCATAGATGTTTCAACTGGTTTCTGTATTTTGTCTTCTAATTTTTTTGAAATTAATTTTGTATTAATTATTAATGGAGATCCATTTTCTGTCCAAATAGACTCATAAGCCTCTTTTGTTTTGGGTGACCGAAAGGGAACAATAATAAAATTTACCAAGATATTTCTTAAAAATTTTGGTAAATCTAATACATACTCATCAGACAAAAATTCTTTTAGATATTTTTTTATAGAAGATATCTCCAAATTTTCAGGAGAGCCTAGATTTATCAACAAAACACCTTTCATTTAACAAATTCCAGTAAGTTTTGAGCTTATATCCCATAATTTATCAGCATCTTCTTCATTTTGGGCCCATTTAGATGTTTTTGTTACCCTACAGTTATAAAAATATTCACCAGAAATATTTGAAACACCTGGCGAAGAACATAAATAAATAGATGTTTCTGCACCTTTTTTAGAAGTACGCATAAATGGTTTAGCGATAAAAGATAAAACTTTGTTAAGATTGTTAGTATTATTTTGTCCAAAAGAGGTTCCTACCACACCTGGATGAAGACAATTTACAGATATTTTTTTATCTTTAAGGATAGATGAAAGTTTTTTTGTAAAAAGTATATTAGCTAATTTAGTATATCCATATACTTGAAAAGGCTTATATGATTTTTCTGATTGTATATCGTCAAAATTCATTCTTTTGACAAACTGATGAGCAGCTGAAGATACATTTACAATTCTTGCTGAACTCGACTCTTTTATTTTATCTAAAAGTAAATTTGTAAGGGAAAAATAAGCTAAGTGATTTAATGCAAAAGTTTCTTCAAGCCCGTCAATAGTTTCTTTTCTTTTAAAGTTAATAAGACCAGCATTATTTAGTAAAATATCAAGAGAAATATTTTTATTAATATAATTTTCTGATGCAGCTTTAATATCTTTTTGAGAAGATAAATCTGCTATTATAAATGAATTATTACCTGAAGATATTTTATTTATATCGTTTAGCAAATTTTTTGCTTTTGCTTTATTTCTGGCAATAAATGTTATATTTGCACCCATTTTTGCTAAAGCAAGAGCCGACTCTTTTCCGATGCCAGAAGTAGCACCTGTAATTAATATATTTTTATTATTTACATTAAACATTTTAAAATTTCACGCTTCCAAAAATAAGTGATTTTACTATATATAGTTTTTCCATACTACATTTTAATTTTTAATGATAAGATTATATAAAGATTTATGGAACTTAAGATGAATAAATTCCCAATTTGCCCAATATTTATACCTGCCAATAAACTAACCTATGTTGAAAAAGCCATTAAATCTGGAGCCGATGGGATTATTTTTGACCTTGAGGACTCAATATTATTAAACGATAAACCTAAAGCAAGAGAGAATCTATTTAAATATCTATCAAGCAATAATCCTGATGCAATAATCTATATAAGAATTAATGATTTAAGTTCTGAAAATGGAATAAGTGACTTAGAAATGCTGAGTGAACTTAATTTTGCTTTTATTATTCCTAAGTTTGAAGATGAAGGGAATTTCAATAAAATTTCAAAAGATATTAAAATTATTCCTTTAATTGAAACACCATTAGCGATTAATAATTTAGATAAAATTGCCAAAAATGAAAAAGTTATAGGTTTATCTTTTGGAGCCGCTGATTTTAGCAGCATGATTGGTTCTGAAATGAGTTGGGATGCGATGCTTTATGCACGATCTAAAATTATCCTAGAATGCTCAATAAACAATTTAATCTCAATAGATAGTCCTTTTATGAACATTGCAAATATGGATGCTTTTGAAAATGAAGTAAAAAAATCAAAATCTATTGGAATGCAATCGAAGGCTGCTATCAATCCATCGCAGATAAGTATTATAAAAAAATATTTTTTACCTACAAAAGACGAAATATTAGAAGCAAAAGAAATTATTAATTTGTACAAAAAAAGCAATAATGGAGTTTTTTCATATAAAGGGAAAGTCATAGATAAACCAATTATAAAAATAATGGAAAATAAACTTATAATTTCAGGAAATAATTAGAATTTAGTAAACTTTTGTTGAGGCAGGTTCATCAATTACATTATTTTCAATATAACCTAATTCAGAAATACTTATTTTAACTGTATCACCATCTTTAAGGAAGCTATCTTCTGCTACCCCTACTCCCCCTGGTGTTCCAGTTAGTATAAGATCACCAGGCTCAAGAGTGAAGGAGGTTGATAAGTGCTCTACTAATTCAAAACAATTAAAAATTAAATTTTTAGTATTTGAATTTTGTTTTATAACACCGTTAATTTCAGTTTTAATTTCCAAATTATGAGGATCTGAAATTTCATCTGGAGTAACAATTGCTGGTCCAAATGGACAATGAGTGTCAAAAGACTTTCCAATAGTAAAAGTAGGTACTCTTAGTTGCCAATCTCTGACACTTACATCATTAGAAACACAATACCCAGCAATCACCTTTTGAGCCTCATTTTTTGGGACGTGTCTGCATTTTTTTCCAATAACAAAAGCTAACTCTCCCTCATAATCAAGTTTTTCGGAAACAAAAGGATCATGAATAGAATCATAGGGACCACAGACTGAAGTAGATTGTTTGTTAAAGATCATTGGTACCTCAGGATCATCAACGTCTCTTCCTAATAATCTAATTTCTTCAAGATGATCTTGATAGTTTAATCCTATAGCAATTATTTTAGGCGGTCTTTTAATAGGAGAAGTTAATTTACAATCTTCTAAAGGTATTTTTTTTTCATTGTATTCGAGCAAATTTTTTGCAAGTTCAAAAAATTCATCACCGTTTTGTAAAAAAGTTAGCATATCCCTGGGAATATCAGGATTACTTGAAAAAGGTGTAATATAATTTTCTTTTAATGCGCCGATGTGGGTATTATTTTCATTTATAAAAGAAACTAATTTCATTTTTTTTGTCTTCTTTTTAAATGCATTTTATATAAGTAAAAAGCTATGGGTTCATAAACCAAATTCATAAAGAAAATACATATTTTATTACTTAATAAACTGCTTAACCATTTAAAGCCACTGGTATTTTTCCATATTATAAGAAATGCTTCTGCACCTTTATATTCGACACCATTCAGATAAGCGTGCATTCTTCTATTAAATTTATCATTCATCTCTGAAGAGTCATAATACTCAATCCCCTCAGATCTTGATTTGTAAACTTCTATCTCTCTTTTACAGACTGGACAGCTATCGTTATAAAAAACTTCAATTTTATTTTTATCTTTGATTTTATTCATATTCTTACTTAATGTTTAAAATTGTGAGAGGTAATGATATGGGAATTTCAGTTTGTAATTCAAGTAAAAAAGTAAATTCAATTGATATTGAATTAAAGAAACAGATAGAAAAAGATCAAAAATATTTTAATGAAAAGAAAAAAATAAAGAAGGAAGAAAATGCAAAGATTTAATGAGAAATTAGTGGTGATTTCAGGAGGAGCATCAGGTATGGGTGCTCTTACTGCCAAACGTGTAGTAGAAGAAGGTGGAACAGCTATAACACTTGATATAAATGATACTCTCGGTCAAGAAGTTGCAAATGAAATAGGAAATAAATGTGAATTTTTTCATGCAGATGTAACAAATCCTGACTCTTGGAATGATTTAGAAAAATATCTTGGGGATAGATTTAATAAGGTAACTTCAGTTATTAATGCTGCTGGAATTAGTGAACCTGCAACTATTGAAGATGAAACCTTTGATCATTGGAATAGAACTCACTCTATCAACGGAACATCAGTTTTTCTTGGTTGTCAGTTCGGTGTTAAAGCAATGAAAGATAGTGGTGGTTCAATTGTAAATTTTTCTTCTTCACTAGCAACTAGACCAAAACCATTTGTAATTGCATATAATTATAGTAAAGCAGGCGTACTAGCTATTACAAGGACTGTTGCTCTTCATTGTGCTGAAATGGGTTACAAAATTAGATGCAATTCTGTCCAACCTGGTGCAATCAATACACCAATGATGCAAAGATACATCGATGCTGCAGAAGATCCAAAACAACAGCTTGCTGATTTTGCGGCAACACATCCTATGAATAGAGTTGGTGACCCTGATGAAGTTGTAAAAGCAGTTTTATTTTTAGCCTCTGATGACTCTGCGTTTACCACAGGTGACTCAATTTCAGTAGATGGTGGGGTTATAGCTATTTAATTATATAGGACCTTCAAAATTTACACCACTCAAAGAAAGTCGATCTATTAATGGTTGTCCAAGACCTGATGCTGGTGTGAGTACACCACCGTACTCTTTTCCACCAGGTAACTTTTCATTTTCTTTGACTAAAGTTAGCGCACTTTCGCAAACAAATTTAGAGGTAACCCTATATCCTGGATCTCCTTTACCATGAACACGAAATAATTTTTTATCTCCATTATCTAATTCAGCAGTAAAAAAACTATCAAAGAAACCATTTTTCATTGTCTCTTCACTAGGCCCCTCTCCTGGCTTTGGAAGCAATGGTCTAATTAATTTTCGAATTGGTGTTCTTAAAATTAAACCAAATAAAAGCGTTAAAGAAGTTACCAATAGAGCCGTTTTAAATTTTTTATAGAAAGCATGTTCTTGATAAGTAAAATTAACACCATAACCATCTTGATTTAGTTCTAAAAGAGCTGCACTTCTTCTAACAACCCTAGTATTTGAAACAGCCATAATAAATGGTCCAGTCCAGGAATTTATTAATTTATTTTTCTTCAAACCAACTGAGTCTGATCCAAGAGATCTTTGTTCTTTCGAAACTGAATTTTCTGGATTTAAAACATACGGATCATTCATTTTTTTTCCTAATTTAAGATCGCCCATTGAAAAACCTGTTTCAGTAGTACCACCAGAAACACCCCCTTGACCCGCGTGAAAAGACTCGATTCTTTTTATAGGTCCATTAACTTTGGAGCTTGCAAAAAAAGTACCTAAATCCGAGGGAATAGAGTCATACCCGCAGGCTGGAATAATTCTTACACCTTTTGAAGAGGCTTCCTCGTGATGAAGATCAATCATGTCTCTTATCCAAAAGAATTCACCAGTAATATCTACATAATGCGATGAATTTTTAACACAAGATTTTACTAAATTTGAACTATATCTGTGGAATGGACCTGCAGTGGATAACACAACTTTTGTATTTTTAGTTATTTCTTCAAGAGCTTCATGGTCATCACTATTTGCAATAAAAATATCTACATCTAAAGACAATTCACTCTTCAGATTCTCCAGCTTATCCTTATTTCTACCAGCTATAGCCCAACTTATATCGTTAGCATTTTTAGAAAGATATTTTACACATAATTGACCTGTAAATCCTGTAGCCCCGTAAATTATTATATCAAATTTTTTATCCATGATCATACGTCTTTTTTTGGATAATATTTCTTAATAATTAATTCACCATCAATAAACTCTTTTAAAGCCTCTACCAACCCAGTTTCGTTTCTCCATTGCATATAGGACTCTTGATTTTCTATCTTTTCCCATTCTTCAATAAGAAGAACTTTTGAATTTTCCATTTCATGATAGGTTTCTAATCGAATACAACCTTTATAGGCCCTTGTATCAACTAAAATATCTCTTAAATAATCAAAAAAATCTTCAATTCTTTCTTTTTTTACAGGAATTTCTAAATTCACTAATACACTCACACCTTCCCTCCATAATTAGTAGATATGAAATCATCATAATAATAAATATTCAAACCTTTATTATTTTTTTCAACCATAAAATTTGAAATTTTATCAATTTCAATAGCTCGATATTTTCTCATTGGGCCAATAAGAAAAAAATTTGATATTTTCGAAAAAATATCAATAATCTGGATTAAAAAATCTTTAGAGTTTGAGTTATTGTTCGCAAGAATGTGACCTGGACGCAAAATCGAAACATTATCGTATCCAAGCAATTTAATACTTTCCTCAACACGGCCCTTAGTATTCAAATAAAAATTTGATGATTTTGAATTTGCGCCAATAGCTGAAATAATTGAAACATCTCTTGCCCCTAGCTTTTTTGCTTTTTCAAGGATCTTAATTATATATTCATGTTCTATTTTGAAGTGATTTTCTCTATCTTTTTTCCTGATATAAATTAGCTCCCAAAGCTTTAACCTTCTTCCTAAACAAATATAAACATGATCCCAGTTATTTAATTCAATATCTGCCTCAAGTGTATCAAAATTAAAAATAACCTCTTTTACATTTTCGAATTTATTAACCAAATTTTGGCGAGAAAATGCATATATTTTTGATTCTTTTTTATTCAATAAATTTAGAACAGAATTACCTATTAAGCCTGTTCCACCAAAAAAAATTATATTCTTACTATCCATATCAATAACTATATTTACGGTAAAATTACATTTACTAACTTCCACCTTATACCAAATCTGTCTAAGTGAAGTCTAATTTGCTTTTTATTAATGGTGTTTATAGAAACAATAAATCTATTCATCGACTGATATTTAAATTCAATGCTTTCTAAAACTTCTATGTCATTATCCTTTATTTCTGATTTTTTATTATTCCTTATAATTGAGGACGGATCCTCACCATCCATCAATCTTCCTAATCCATCAGGTGTAAGAAAAACATCGAGAGTTTCATCAACAACTATATCAGCCAATCCCTCCGCCAAGAATCTTAGTGGATTATCATTTAATTTTTTGTTAATGCTATTTGAAAAAGATAAATTAATTTGGTCTTTTAAATTTGCTCTTAATTCAGGAAAATAGATATTTTGACTTAACTTAGTTGAATCTTTTTCCTCTATACTTTCTTTTAATGAATAAAGCGTTAAAAAAGGTCCCACTCCTAGAAAAGTTAATACAAAAATAAAAAAAAGTAATAAAGAAATTAAAACCTTTTTCATAAAACTAAATTTATTCCTATCTTTTAAAGCCGTTCGAAATAATTCTATGATCTTCAGTATAAACTGTCATAGCTTCTTTTAATTTTTCAGAAGAGTTTCCCAGAACTTGAAAACTATTAACCAGAAAAGTCGATTCAAATTCACTTCTAAGCTTTCCATTCAAAAACGATATAACATGATAAAGAGCATCTTCATTATTATTATAAACTTCATATAAGGAAATTTTATTGTCTTGAGATTTAAAATACTGATAAACAATAGTACCAGGTTCAGTAGATTTTACATTTTTTACTAATCTGTTTATCAAACTGTCTACATTGTTTTCTTTACCCTTAATAACTTCCATATCTAAAATAAATATAATTTTTTCATCTTTTGCACTTTCATGATGAGCAGCCTCTGTTGAATTACTCATAAAAAGACATAAAAAACTTAATATAATAAATTTCTTCATTATTCTCTCCAAATAAATATATGAAAGCTTAAAGTTTTGTTCAAAATTTTACAATTGAAATTATAATGATTTTTTAAATCCAATGTGAATAGTAATATCATCTTTCATTTGTAAGCCATTTTTATTTTGATTTATTGGCTTAATAATTTCAAAAGCAAATCTATCTTTATGCCTTCCGCCAAAAATATCAAAAATCGCATTCATACCTATTCCAAAATTTAATACCTCACCACCATAATTTAAAGGGTTGGCAGTTTGTACTGGGGCTATGATTGTTCTGTCTGATCCATCAATTGAGTCCTGATCTTTATAATTTAACCTAAAGGAATATGATGCTTTATCGTTGAAAGATCCCTGAAACCATATATTATATTCAAATTCATCACCAAAATTCCAATCTTTTCCATCAATTACTTTTTTAACCAATAGTTGATTACCTAAAATAAAATCTCCAATTAACCTAACATTGGTAATACCGGTAATTAAACGTAGGGCTTTGTCGCTGGATTGCATGCCGTAAGGTAATGTAATAGATGTTTTAATCTTCATAGGAGTTAAAACGAGACCTTTTTCTGAATTCTCACCTAAGCTTTTTTCAAGACCAAATATTATATTCCACCTTGAAGACTCAACATCATGTAGATTAAATAATGCAGAAAGAGAAATTTTAGATAGATCAGAGGAGGATGTCTCAAAAGAACCTAAATACTCTCTTTTCATCATACCTTTGTGAGTGTCTAGTATCATTTCTTTATCACTAAACATTGCCATTCCCATCAATGTCATTTTATCAGATGGCGCATACATTGCTCCAAACATAATCATTCTCATTGTCATTTTTTTTGGAATAACACTTAAATTCATTGGCATTTTCATAGGTGCTGTATGTGGATGATCTGATATTTTTGATGGAATATCATTTATTGCTGACATAGATTCAGAGTTTTTCATCATCATGGGTATTTTAGAAAATGGATTGGGTTGTTTTAGGATATCTTCAGTTGAAATTGAATTTCCATTGAGAATATTTTTCTTCATTTCCATATTTGTAAATCTTAATGAAACCATCCACTTACCTTTCTTATGAGAATGATCTGCCATACCTTTCTTATGAAGATGATCTGCCATACCTTTCTTGTGAAAATGATCTGTCATAACACCAATGGGAGCATGTTGAATTGCGCTCGCTGCATAGATGTTTAAAGGCAAGGTAAATAAAGCAATTAATAATAATTTTTTCATGGAAATCCGTACCCATTTAAACAAGATGAAAAGGAACAAATTTATTAAATAATTACAAGGATTAAATTGTCACAGATTGTTAATCATAAAAAATTAGATTTATTTATAATCTTCTATTTTAATAAGTTTTCCTGAACTTACTTCGTAAATAAAACCATGAATTTTAATATTGCTAGGTATGAGACTATGGTTCTTAATAATTTTTAGATCTTCTGTCATACTTTGTTTT
>Ga0208390_1000160_pt1 | contig 21522 bp, 20 predicted proteins | sample Knorr_S7_td_Surf_FD_185594 | JGI IMG/M metagenome (GOLD analysis project Ga0208390, IMG submission 185594) | Marine microbial communities from Southern Atlantic Ocean transect - Knorr_S7_td_SurfaceA_ad_6m_LV_A (SPAdes) (version 2) | ecosystem: Environmental > Aquatic > Marine > Oceanic | place...
AGACTCAATAACAGTTGCTCCTATTCAAACATTATCTGATAAAGAATATCAAACTATGAGGGACGAGGCACTACTTTGTTTGGATACTATTGGAATAGCGACTGGGGGTAGTAATGTTCAATTTGCTGTAAACCCTAAAAACGGAGATCGGAGAATAATTGAAATGAATCCAAGGGTATCAAGATCATCTGCTCTAGCTTCAAAAGCAACTGGATTTCCTATTGCCAAGTTCGCTGCTTTATTAGCAGTGGGTTATAACTTAACTGAACTTGAAAATGACATAACTGGAACAACACCTGCTAGTTTTGAACCCGTCCAAGATTATGTCGTAGTTAAAATTCCACGATTTGATTTTCCAAAATTTCCCTCAACGGATGATGTCCTGGGTACATCAATGCAAAGTGTGGGTGAAGTAATGTCTATAGCTTCCACTTTTACAGAAAGCTTAACTAAAGCCATTAGATCTCTTGAGATCGGTAAGTCAGGAATAAGAAATATAGATAATAGATTTATTGGAATGCCAAAAGAGATCCTACAAGATGAAATTAGAACACCTAGGCCTAGAAGAATATTTGCAATTCTTGAGGCAATTAGAAGAAACTGGCCACTTCAAGACATAGCAAAAATATCTTCTGTGGACATATGGTTTTTACAAGAAATTGAAAAGAGCTTTAATGTTAATCCTGAAAATACACCTTCCACAGTTCTTAAAATGCTTGGATGGACGGAAGAGGATCTTGATAATAAAGAGTCTAAAAAAGAATTGGAAAAAAATAGAGTTTATAAGTTAGTTGATACATGTTCTGCAGAATTTGAGTCCAAAACACCTTATTTATATTCTACAAATGGCGTAAGCAACGACGATACAACAACTGATAAAAAGAAGGTCGTAGTTATTGGGTCAGGTCCAAATAGAATTGGCCAAGGAATTGAGTTTGATTACTGCTGCGTACACGGAGTAAGTTCATTAAAAGAAAATGGTTATGAAGCAATCATGATTAATTCAAATCCTGAGACTGTTTCAACTGATTATGACACCGCAGACAAACTATATTTTGAACCACTTGCATGGAATGAGGTAAAAGCAGTCCTCTATAGAGAAAAACCTGATTCAGTAATTATTCAGCTTGGAGGACAAACTCCTCTTAAACTTGCAAAAAATATTCATGACGCTGGATTTAGTATTGCAGGGTCTTCATTAGAAGTTATAGATTCCACAGAAGATAGAGACTTATTTCAAAAGCTGTGTTCAAAGCAAAATATCAAACAACCTTTATCAAGAATTGCAAACAGTGAAGTTGAATTGGTGGATTCAGTTAACTACATAGGGTTTCCAGTTCTTTTAAGACCTAGCTATGTTCTTGGTGGAAGAGCTATGAGAGTAGTACAGAACAATGATGAACTTAATAATTATCTGGATATTTTGGCAAGTGCAGATGAAGATGGTAATCCATTTAAATCCGGACCCTTGTTGGTTGATCAATTTTTAACTGACACAATAGAAATTGACGTTGATTTAATTTCAGATGGAGAAGAGGTTTTTATTGCTGGAATTTTAGAACACCTTGAACCAGCTGGTGTACATAGTGGAGACTCAACTGCAGTTATTCCTCCGTTTAGTATTGATAAAACAATGATTGAAGAAATTAAAAATAAAAGTATTAAGTTAGCACTTGGTTTAAATGTAATAGGATTACTAAATATTCAATTCGCCATTCAAAATAATGAGCTATTTATTCTTGAAGCTAATCCGCGTGCATCCAGAACAATGCCATTTGTAGCTAAAGTAACAGGAAATCAAATAATAAAAGCTGGAACATTATTAATGCTTGGTCACTCTTTAGAAGATATTAAAGCCAAGACAAAATATTTAAACAGTACAACAGAAAAAATTGCGGTGAAGAAAGCTATTTTCCCATGGTCTAGATTTCCAGCTGAAGATACAATGCTGGGACCAGAAATGAAAGCTACAGGTGAAGTTCTAGGTATAGGAAATGATTTTGGAACTGCACTAAACAAAGCTTATGCTGCGGCTGGAGTAAGTATTGGTGAGAAAGAAAAAGGTGTTTTTGTAACATTAAGTGACAATGAAAAACCAAATTTTATAGAAATAATTAAACGTTATGTTGAATTAGGATTTTCGATCTACACCACTGAAGGTACAGGTAAATACTTAAAAATAAACGGTGTTGATTCTATAAATGTGGGAAGAGCCAATGATAAATCCCCTACATCATTAACTATTATCGAAGAAAAATTAATATCTTTAGTAATTAATACTCCAACGTATGCGAATGAATACACTGACGGATGGAAAATTAGAAGACTTTCGCACGATTCAGGAGTCGCAGTAGTATCTTCAGTTAGAGAAGCAGAAGCATTTTTAGAGGCATTTTTACTTCAGGAGAAAGTTTTAGAGGATATGGAGTCTATACAAAATGTCAGTTAAACCAATATTCTTTGCATTAGATGGACCTAATCTTAACGAATTTGAATTTATGTTAAAAAAATTAGAGGGTCATATTTTTGGAGTAAAAGTTGGTCTTGAAATGTTTATCTCTGAGGGACCAAAAGTAGTTGAAAAGTTGAAAAAAGATGGATGGACTGTTTTTCTTGATCTTAAACTTCATGATATTCCCAACACAGTAAAAAAAGCCACAAAAAGTGCTTATAATCTGGGAGCAGATTTTTTAACTATACACATTGCGTCGGGTAAAGATGCTTTACAAGAAGCCTCTTCAAGCAAAAATGATTCTTTAAAAATTTTAGGAGTTAGTCAAGCACTAACAAGTTCAACAATGGATGCAAAAATAAGTAAGGGTGTATCTAAAGATTTTCTTTTGGCTAAGCAATGTGGCGTTGACGGTGTTATTTGTCCTCCAAGTGAAATAGAGAGAACGAAAAATCTTTATGATTTAATTGTTACACCAGGAATCAGATTAAACAACGATACCAAAGATGATCAAAAAAATATTACAACTCCAGAAAATGCAATAATTGCAGGAGCAAAATATATAGTTATGGGAAGATCCATAATAAATAATTTGGATTACGTAATGAATGAATTAGATATATGAAAAAATTTATAGCTGCACCATTTGGAAATTATATAAAAACAAAAAATACAATTTCCGTATCAGGTAGCTGGACTATTGAAAAAAGGACAGGGCGAATAATACAAATAGCGAAAACTCTGCGTTACACCAAAAGAGGTTGGGTAAATAAAATTGGCCTAAGAAATCCTGGCTTAGATATTGGACTTGTCAAACACAAAGAAGATGAAGTATTTTCAATCGCAGGTATTGAAAGTAACGACTGGAGAATTTTTGCGGAAAAATTGCCAGAAAATTTTAATATTGAAGTAAATATGTCATGTCCAAACATTGATGAACATTATGTAGATGGTATTGAAAAATTTAATCCGGATAGTCGAGATTGGTTCATTGGAAAAATTTCACCACTTACAACTTTTATTGAGCTCGAAAATTACATTACTAAATTTAACTTTAAACAAATTCATGCTTGTAACACTCTGCCTGTTGAGAAAGGTGGTCTAAGTGGAAAAGAGCTTATTCCTTATACTGAAAAGTTTATTAAACACATAAAACATCATTTTCCTCAAGTTGAAGTAATTGCTGGCGGAGGAATAGATTCCTTAGAAGATATTCAAAACTATGCAAATATTGGAGCCGATCATGTGAGTCTTGGAACTGTATGTTTTAATCCGCTAAAATTGAGAAAGTTAGTATGAACTTATTTATAAAAGAAGACTTTATCTCACATGCGGGACTTCCATTAACTTGGAAGGTAGAATGTGATGCTTTAACCGAAAAAGATTATGAAGCTCTGGCAAAAATTGTCAGCGAAAAACTTACTTTTTGTGATGTTAAAGGTATTCCTAGAGGGGGAATTCCCTTTGAAAAAGCTTTAAAAAAATACTGTACATACAATGAATCAGATCCTTTGCTTATATGTGATGATGTCTATACTACTGGAACTTCAATGAGAGAAGTTTACGAAGAGGGCGCGATCGGAATAGTTGTATTTGCAAGAAATGAAATTAATGATGATTGGATAAAAGCTATTTGGCAAATGGCAATCTAGTTTTCTAATTTGCCAACTCTACGACTATATCTTTCTTCTTCAAGCATATAAGTATTCAAAAACTTTAGAACGATACTCAATGCATTTTCATTCGAAACATTATTAGATCCCAAGCACAATACGTTGACATTATTATGCTCAACACTTTGAATAGCGGTTAATTCATCAACAACATTAGCAGCTCTGATTCCCTTGATTTTATTTGCTGCAATTGACATACCAACACCGCTACCACAAATTAATAGACCTCTATAAGAAGAATTGTTTTCATTTATAAAATTACATAATTCTTGTGCGAAATCAGGAAAATCACAACTATTTTCATTATCAGTACCAAAATCTTTTATGTTTATATCAGAATTTAATTGGTTTATTAGGAATGTTTTCAAATTGTATCCAGCGTGATCTGAAGCGATTGCGAGATTTTGAATCATTAAATAAGTTTTTCTATATCTAATAAATTGTCTATTTCATCGCTTGAAAAAAGATTGCTATCTAAAAGAACTTCTTTTATTGTTTTGTTTGAACTCATAGCTTCTTTTGCTATTTCGGCAGCTTTATCATATCCAAGTTGAGGTACTAATGCAGTAACTAATATAGAATTTCTTTGAATATTTTCCTGTAACTTGTCAGTGTTAGCTTCAAGATCTTTAATTAATTTATCATTAAAAACATCAGTACTGCTTGAAAGAATTGAAATGCTCTCTAATAAATTATGTGCCATTACTGGTAACATTGTATTCAATTCAAAATTACCATTAGCAGAGGAAAATGTAATAGTATTATCATTGCCTATAACCTGAGCTGATACCTGCATCATCATTTCTGATATAACTGGATTTACTTTTCCTGGCATAATTGAAGAACCTGGTTGTAGTGCGGGCAGTTTTAATTCATTTAGTCCAGAAACAGGACCGCTTCCCATCCATCTGATGTCATTTGCTATTTTAAACATTGAAACTGCATATGCTTTCAGGCAACCTGAGAGATGTACAATTTCTTCACGAGATCCTTGGCGAGTAAAATGATTATCAATTTCTTGAAATGAAACTTCTAAAGATTTAGAAATTTCGCTACATACATCACTTCCAAAGTTTGCAGGTGCATTTATTCCAGTTCCAACTGCAGTTCCACCAATTGCTAATTTTGAGACATTGACTAAGGAATTTTCTATATCTGTTTTCCTCTCTTTAATTAAAGCTGCATAACCACTAAATTCTTGACCTAGAGATACAGGGGTAGCGTCCATTAAGTGTGTTCTACCATTCTTATATACCTTCTCCCACAGTTTGCCTTTTTCTTCAAAGGAGATAATTAATTTATCAATCGCTGGAATCAAATTTTCTTTAATTTCTACCACGGCGGCGATATTTGTAGCTGTAGGAATAACATCATTTGATGATTGACTCATGTTTACATGATCATTAGGATGAATTTCTTTATTTAACTCTTGTGAAGCAAGTGCAGCGATCACCTCATTGGCGTTCATGTTAGTTGAGGTTCCCGAACCTGTTTGAAATATGTCTAAAACAAAATCGTCATCATTAACTCCATCTGCTACTTTTTGAGAGGAATTAATAATTGCTTCTGCTATTTCCTGATTTAACAAATTGTGATTTAAATTAACATAAGCACAAGCTTTCTTAATTTCTCCAAGTGCTCTAATGAATGATCTTGTAAATTTTAAATTGGATACTGGAAAGTTTTCAACAGCTCTTGCAGTTGATGCACCGTAATTTGCGTTTATCGGAACCTGGAACTCTCCCATGGAGTCCTTTTCAGTTCTAAATTCTTTTGTCATTTATGCCCTAATACTGAGTATATCCACCAGAATCGACTTCTTCAATGAGTTCTTTTGATCCTGACTTTGCAATATTCCCATTTACAACTACATGTACTTTATCTACTTCGAGATATTTAAGAATTCGACTGTAATGGGTAACGATTAAATAAGAGGTTTCAGAATCTCTGTTTTTATTTATTAGCTCTGCAACAGTTTTAATAGCGTCAATATCCAATCCTGAGTCTATTTCATCTAGAAGTGCTATATTCGGTTTACTTAAAGCAAGTTGAAAAAGTTCACATCGCTTTTTTTCACCACCAGATAAATCAACATTAACTTCTCTATCTAAAAATTCTTCAACATTAAATTTATTAGCTATTTCTAAGATTTCTTCCTTAGTAAGTTCGGGATTAATATTTTGAGAAAACTCTAATAGCGTAACCCCCGGGAGTCCTATTGGATACTGAAATGATTGAAAAACTCCAGAATCATATCTTTCGTTCTGTTTCATTTTTGATATATCATTGCCATTTACTTCGATCACCCCTTCATGTGTAAAGTTTTCGTTACCCATAACTACATGGCAAAGAGTTGATTTACCAGATCCATTCGGACCCATAATTGCATGGAGCTCCCCTGGTTTAATTGATAAGTCTATACCTTTAAGTATTTCTACATCACCTACAGAAGCTTTAAGATTTTTTATATTAAGCATCTTCATTCATTTCTATGTACAAATGACCATTCTCAATATAAACAGGATATGTTTTAACAGGTTTAGTTGCAGGTAATGTCACGGCTTCTCCTGTATTTAGGTCGAACTCTGCCCCATGAAGTGGGCACTCAACTTTACAGTCGTAGACTTCTCCATCTGACAAACTAGCTTCTGCATGAGAGCAAAGGTCATCAATTGCATAAAATTTACCTTCGCAATTAAACAAAGCTATTTCTTTGTCATCTATATTAAAAACTTTTGAAGTATTTTGGATTATATCTGTTGTATTAAAAGTTTTTACTCTAACCATTTTTTCTTCCAATTAAATTCATATATTTTCTATCGATAATTTCAGAAACTTTGTCATGAACTTTAGCCCATTTACTGTCATTAATTACCTCATTAAAAAAACCTTTTATAAGTAGTTTGTCTGCATCAACTTTTTTGATACCTCTAGACATAACATAGTGGTAAACATTTTCTTCAATTGGGCCTACAGAAGATCCATGACTGCAAATTACATCGTCACATAAAATTTCTAAATTAGGTACTGATTGAGCAGTTGCTTCTTCGCTCAATAATATATTCCTATTTTCTTGATGGGATTCTGTTTTTTCTGCTCCCTCAGCTATGTGTATTGTGCCAGTAAATATTGAGCTACTTTGGTCACCTAATACACCTTTGGTAATCATGTTTGATGAAGTATTTTTTCCTAAGTGATTTACAAATACTCTATTGTCGTGAATTTGCGTCTCTTCACCAAAATATACTCCATCTAAGCTGAATTCTGAACCATTGCCTAAAAGATCTATATCCATTCTTGAACGAGACAATGCTGCTCCTGTACTTATATTATGTATTGTTAAATTTGAGTCTTTTTCTAGCTGTGCATATAGGGAATTTACAATATTGATCCCTTTTGGAGAAGTTACAGATAGTATTATTTCCAAATTTGAGTTATCGTTTAGGAAAATTTCAATAATTGGATAAATGTTTCCATTAACTAATTGGTCAAAATTTAAATATAATTTTCCAGATTTGTTCTTATCTACACTAATTCCAATGTAAGGAATCGCATTATCCGCTGATTGGAAATTTACTGAAAAATATTGTTCACTATCTCCTTTTACATTTAATTGAAAGCCACCCGTTACTTTTTCAAATTGTTCAATATTAAATTTATCAAACGGCCTTTTTATTGACTCTTTGATTAAAGGTTTTTTGACTTCATCAATATTAACTATTGCAATATGATCATGTTCTGAATTAATTTCATAAGTAAAACAATTGGAATCAATATCAAATGTTTTTGAAGCTTCTATATCACTAGATTTACCAATTTCAATATCATTAAGTTCAAATATTTTCTTTCCAAGATACTTCCAGTCTTCATCTTTAGCAGTAATGTTTTTGAAATCTTTGGATGAAAGTGACTTTAATTTTTTTTCAAATAATTTATTTTTCAATTTTTACCTATTCATTAACCAACGGCGCCAGCTTCTATCATGTTTAATTCAATCAGTTGATTGAATTCCATGGCATATTCCATTGGTAACGTTTTGGTAAATTCTTCTACAAATCCTGCGACAATCATAGATGTTGCTTCAGATTCAGAAAGACCTCTGCTCATAAGATAGAATAGTTGATCTTCTCCCACTTTTGACACTGTTGCCTCATGACCAATAACTGCTGATGCTTCTTCTATCTCCATATAAGGATAAGTATCCGATCTTGATTCATCATCAAGAATCAATGCATCACATCTTACAAAACTTTTTGCTGTTTCTGAGCCGTCTTCAACTCTGACTAAGCCCCTGTATGCGCCTCTTCCACCACCTTTTGAAACTGATTTTGATGTAATCAAAGAAGTTGTATCTGGAGCAAGATGAACCATTTTTGCTCCTGTATCTTGGTGTTGGCCTGAGTTGGCAAAAGCTACGGATAACACTTCTCCATGAGCACCTGGTTCCATTAAATAAACAGAAGGATATTTAACTGTTAGGCCTGAACCAAGATTTGCATCAATCCATTCCATTGTTGCATTTCCATAAGCTTGTGCTCTTTTTGTGACTAAGTTATAAACATCATTTGACCAGTTTTGGATTGTTGTGTACCTACAAGTCCCAGATGCTTTGACAACAATCTCTACAACTGCGGAATGTAAAGCATCGGTTGTATAAACAGGTGCTGAACAACCTTCAATGTAATGTACAGAAGCTCCTTCGTCGACAAGAATTAAGGTTCTCTCGAATTGACCCATATTTTCTGCATTAATTCTAAAATATGCCTGCAGAGGATCTTCTACATGTACACCTTTTGGGACATAAATGAAAGATCCACCTGACCAAACAGCTGAATTTAGTGCAGCAAACTTGTTGTCACCTGGAGGAATAACTGTTCCAAAATATTCTTTAACTAATTCCGGATACTCTCTGACTGCTGTATCCATGTCACAAAATAATACGCCTAATTTTTCTAAATCTTCTCTATTTTTGTGATAAACAACTTCGCTCTCATATTGTGCTGTAACTCCAGCAAGATAGGTCCTTTCGGCCTCAGGTATACCAAGTTTTTCATAAGTTTGTTTAATTTCTTCTGGTACTTCATCCCATGAGTCTGCTTGATCTTCAGTAGGTTTTATGTAGTAATAAATATCATCAAAATCTAATTGACTTAATTTTTCTTTTGCAACCCATTCTGGCATAGGCTTATCGAGAAATCTTTTATATGCTTTAAGTCTGAAATCAAGCATCCATTCGGGTTCTTCCTTAATTTCAGACATTTTACGAATTATTTCTTCATTTAAACCTTTTTCAGGTTTAAACACGTTTTTTTCAGGGTCAGACCACCCTAAAGAGTATTTTCCTAAATCAATATCAACATTTGCCATTACCCTATATTAATAAAGTGCTGAGCCAATAAGAAAAAGTATTGATTTAAATTATTTTTTGTTTTTGATTACTCTCTTATTATGCCTGCTTTTTTTATTAATCCAATAAGTGAAGAACATATTGAGTTGTTAAATAGACTTGATGCGCAAAATCAAGATTTAAGGGTATTTGTATCAGATAAAAATTCACAAGATTTTATTGATAAAATTCCCGGTAAAAAGGCCATCGGTGATATAACAGATGATTCACATATTTCTACAGCATCTGAGGGAGCATATTGTGGAATATTTTTCGAAGAACAAAACAAGAAATTGAGTGAAATTTTTGTAAATGCAATTCAAAATTCAAATATGCAAAGAATTTTATGGATTTCAAAAAAAGAACCTAGAAATAATATTTTAGAGATTGATAATCTTACTTATATTAAACATTCAAGCGAAAATGATTATTTTAATACGGTATTAAGTCTTGAAGAAGTTGAAGAAGTTAATGAAAAATTTATTGACTTAAAATAAATTTAAACCATGAATCTTTTATATATTGATAAACATCAAATGACTTACCTATATAAAATTTAGATATGAAAAAAAGTTCCTTTTTCAAAAGTGGATCTGGCTCGAGAAAAGCTTTTGTATCAAGCTTTCAAAATGAAAAAGAACTAAAAGAAATGCATCAAGATAATAATACCTCCTCTGTTAAAAATAAAATATTCAACAAAAGTTCTGAAAGTATGGAAGAACTTGTTGATAACTGTGTTTCACTTACAGTCACTTCACCTCCATACAATATTGGAAAAGATAGTGACTTAGATTTAAATGACGAAGAATATTGGAAAATGATAAATAAAGTTTTTTCAGAAACTTATAGAGTTACAAATTCTGGAGGAAGGCTTGTAGTAAACGTCGCGAATTTAGGTAGAAAGCCATATATTCCGTTTTCAAAATATTTTACAGATGTTCTAATTGAAATTGGTTTCATTATGAGAGGTGAAATTATTTGGCAAAAGTCCAAAGGAGCAAATGCAAATTTTGCCTGGGGAAGCTGGCTGTCAGCCTCAAATCCAGTCATCAGAGATATACACGAGTACTGTCTTGTTTTTTCAAAAGATTCAATGAAAAATTCTAGCGGAGGAATTTCAACAATTGAAAAAGATGAGTTTATGGAATCTACATTATCAATATGGAATATTAATCCCGAAAAGGCAAAAAAAATTGGCCATCCAGCACCATTCCCTGTTGAGCTTCCAAAGAGGTTCATCAATCTTTACAGCTTTAAAAAAGACTTAGTTCTTGATCCTTTTATTGGAAGTGGCACTACAGCAATAGCGTCTAAACAACTGCAGAGAAATTATGTAGGTTATGAAATAAACAAAGATTATATTGAAATAGCTGATAAAAGGTTGCGAGCAGAAACTAGTTAGTTAAGTTCCAAGCTGAAAATAATTCTTGATAGATTTCATTATCTTTTAATAAATTTTTATGATTATCGAAACCTACTAATTTTCCATTGTGCATGACCATTATTTTTTCTGCGTTAATTATTGTTTCTAATCTATGTGCGATGACAATTGAAGTTTGATATGCAAGTAATGTATCTGTCGCGTCAAGAATAGAATTTTCTGACTCAATATCAAGATTCGCAGTAGCCTCATCAAAAACAATTATCTCTCTCTTGGCCAAAACAGCTCTTAGTAATGCTATAAATTGCCTTTCTCCAGCTGAGACATTAGCCCCTCTTTCACCAACTTCTTGGTCTAATCCATTTTCATATCTTTCAAACCAATCAAGTACTCCGATTTCTTGAAGTTCTTGTTCTAAATTAATACCTTCCGGATTTGAATATATTAAATTGTTTTTAATTGAACCCCTAAATAAAAAGCTTTCCTGGGGTACATAAGCAATATTTTTTCTGGCCCATTTTTGTGAAACTTGTCTTGATGATTCACTATAAAAATTAACATCCCCTTCGTTAGGTAGATAGAACCTTAAAATAAGTTTTGCTATAGTGCTTTTTCCAGCACCAGTCTCCCCGACAATCGCAATTTTTTCACCTTTATTAATAGAGAATGAAACATCATGTAAAACCCTCTCTCTCCCGTAAGAAAAGTTAACTTTATCAAACTCAATTACATTGTTATTTTGCATATCTGGAGTAGTTGTTCCAGTATTACTAAGCACAGGTTCTTCATCCAAAATTGAAAAGACTTTTTTCATAGAAGATCCTGCGGATCTCAACAAGTCATAATTAAATGACAACATTATTAATGGGTCAAAAAAATAATTTAAGTAAAAAAGTAATGCGACTAGTTCTCCAACACTCAATGTTCCTTGGTCAATTCTTTGTGCAGCAAACCAAATAACAATAGCAATAGAAGTTACTCTAGTTATTTCTAAAAATGGAAAATAAAAAGCAATATTTTTAGCAGATTGCATATTAGCTTTGAAATGCTCATTGTTTACTTCCTTAAAATTATCTAACTGAGAAGTCTCATCTGCGTAGGCCTGTATGATTCTAACTCCAGAAATGCCTTCTTGCAGTGATGATAAAACCTGTCCAATCCACTCTCGAACAGACCAATAAGCTTTATCTGCATAATTTCTAAAAATTTTAGTCGCAATTCCAAGTAGTGGAAGAATCAAAAATGATAAAAATGCAAGTCGAACATCAACAAGAAATACGGCAATTGTAGCTCCAAAAATTGTAAGCAAAGCAGTAATAATGCTACTTGCACCTTCTCTTGCAAATTCATTTAAGCTCTGCATGTCTGATGTCATTCTTGCAACCAACACACCTGTTTTGTTTTTTTCAAAATAATTAATATCTAATGATGAGAGGTGTCTAAAGAGTTTTTCTCTTACTCTTCTTACGTATAGTTCTCCAACCAATCCAATAGATAAAAGTGCTTTGCTAGCTACAAAATATAAAGCAATGAGTGTTAAAAAATAGTAAAAACTTTGCTCGAGTAGGTAGTTGTAGTCTGACTTAAGAACTCCATTATCTATCCCTCTAGAAATTAATTGGGGACCAATCATTCTTATTAAAGTTGCAGCCATAGCAATTAAAGAGCTGTATAGAAATGGTCTATTTACCTCTGGAACTAATTTGTAAGACCTAAAAAAAGTATTATCTATCATTTTTGTGTATCCAGTGATTCATTTTCTAAAAACAAAGATTTATAACTTTCGATATTATCTATTAATTCTGTATGTGTGCCTTGCGCTTTGACAGACCCATTCTCAATAAAGATTACCTCATCACAAAGCTCTATTGTTGGAGCTCGATTAGTGATAATTAACGTAGTCATATTTTTCATTACTGCTTGCAATTCATTTCTAATTTCTTCTTCTGTTGATGCATCAACAGCGGAAAGAGCATCGTCTAAAATGAGTACTCTTGGTTTTCTTAGAATTGCTCTTGCTAAAGCTATTCTTTGTCTTTGACCTCCAGATAATCCATAACCTCTTTCACCAACTTTTGTTTCATAAGACTCAGGTAACAATGAAATAAATTCATGTGCTCTTGCAGTTAAAGCTGCTTTTTCAACTTCTTCTTGAGTGGCATTATCTAGGCCAAGAGATATGTTTTCTCGCGCTGAATTCGAAAATAAAAAACTCTCTTCAAAGGCCAAGCTAACATTGCTTCTTAGTTCATTGAGTTTTAAATCATTAATATTGATACCATCAATTTCTATAGACCCTGATTCTATTTCGTATAGTCGTGGAAGTAAATAGGCCAGAGTTGACTTACCAGAACCAGTAGCTCCAACAATTGCTACTGTTTTCTTTCCATCTATAGTGAAGCTTAGATTATCAAATATTTTTTCTTTACCATATTTGAAATTTACCTGATCGAATGTGATACTTCCATCGCCATCAGTTGGAAGAGTTTTTGTTGATTCATTATCTGTAATTAATGGCACCTCATCTAATAACTCTAAAATTCTTGTACCTGCTGACACACTCGATGGTATTTCAGATAAAAACCAGGCTGTGATTCTTAACGGCCATAAAAGTAAAAAGACATATTGTGTAAATGCAATAAATTCTCCTAAAGAAATTAGTTCATTTATTGATAAATATCCACCAAGAAGTAAAACAGCTAGTGTGATAACCATTGGAATCAATTCAAACATTGGGATAAAGCGAGTTCTAAGTTTTAAGTAATCGAGGGATGTGTCATAAATGTTAGATACAGCGGACTCTACTTTAGTAGATGCATACTCTTCATTGCCAAATGCTTTTACAACTCTAATTCCACCCAACTGCTCTTCTACTTCAGTAGTCATGTTCGCCTCTGCCTCTTTGACCTTCAAAGATACATTTAATGCTTTTGAAGAAAAATTCGATGCTAGCCAAAGTACCAAAGGGATAGATAATATCACAATCGCTCCTAATGGAAGACTAAGAGTTAAAAGAGTAATACTAAGGATTAGTAGCAAAAATATATTTGCTGTAGCAAGTGGGGCAATTGCAAAAGCAAGTCTTACCTGCGACGCATCACTTGATGCTCGAGCCATTAGTTCGCCCGTAGGAACTTTATCATGATAGTTAAAAGCTAACTTTTGCATGTGAGTAAAAATTTTATTTCTTATTCCTGCTTCAACGTTATATGAAACATGCATTCCAAAGTATCTTCTTGTACCAATTGATATCGCTCTTGAGTATCCTGCAAGGATCATAAAAGAAATTAAAATTATCAGATTTCTTTGGTTTCCAGTAACAATTCCTTCATCGATAATTACTTTTATTAAGTATGGTTGAACAACTACAAGAAAACACCATAAGACAGCTGATGACATTGCGATTATAAAATTTCTTTTATTATCTATAATTTCTGCTTTGTAAAAATTTAACGCTTTCTTAAATTCTGGAGTTTTAAAGACTTTAAACATATTACATAATAATAAATGGGTTAAAAATTTAAAAATATCATAGTAATACTTTGTGCATTATTTCACAAGCATATTATCGTTCAACGTATGTCAGATGTATTAGATAGCAAAATAGAAAATGTTCTGGATTCCGCTGAACGTATGTTCATTGCTACATCTGTCGGTGGAAACTCTTCTGGAGCTTCTGTATTTTTTAGCAGAGACGGAGAAGATCTAGTATTCTTTACATTCCACCCCACTCGTAAGGCTGAGCAGATAAGATTGAACCCTCGCGTTCATGTCGTTATATGGCCTAAAGGCCAAGAAGGAATTGAAGGTCTTCAAATTGATGGAGAATGTTACAAAATAAAAGATGATGATGAGAAAAAAAGAGCATATGAGTTAGTTCTTAAAACTACTGAAGCTTTCAAAGAATATATGGAAGACGAATTTTTAATCAAAAATGATGTAGTCGGTTATTACAGAGTAAAACCAACAACAATCAAATACGTAAATTTTTATGAAGAAGAACAATTTCAATGGAAGACGATTCCAGGAAATAAAACTTCAGCTATCAAAATGGCTTTCAAGCTTGGCCTCAAACGAATAGGGCTTTGGCTCAGAACAATTAGAGCGCCTTTCTTAACAGCAACATTTGCACCAATCTTTATTGGAGCTGCTGTTGCATGGAATGATTTGAGAGACGCTGGGTTAGAATCGTCATGGTCATGGAGAATGTTTTGGTTTGTGTTAGGAGGTGCTTCTCTAGCTCAAGTTGCTACGAATGCATCAAATGATTATTTTGATCATACTTCTAATGCAGACGAAATAAACAAAGTACCAAGTCCTTTTAATGGTGGGAGTAGAGTCATACAAGTTGGCTTAATGACACCTGGACAAGTCTTAATCACAGCACTTGTGAGTATTGCAGGTACCGTAGCGATTGGTTTATATCTTAACCAACAAGTTAGTGGTTCATTATTTGGTAATACTCCTATTTTATGGACTGGTATTATAGGAACATTTTTAGCTCTTGGTTACACGGGAGATCCTGTCCGATTAGGATATAAAGGATTTGGAGAGATAGCAATTGCATTAGGTTTTGGTCCCGTAATGGTAATGGGAGCACATTATGTTCTGACAGCATCTATTCATGAAAATGTAGTCTCAAATTGGAACTGGATAGAAGCATTGATTGCATCTGTGCCAATTGCAATTCTTGTTATGTTGATTGTATGGATTAATCAATTCCAAGATGCGCCATCAGATGCAGCTGTAGGAAAAAATACCTGGGTAGTCAGGACTGCAGAAAAAGGTGAGTGGATGAAACTTGAAAAACCACTCAGGCTATATAAACAATTTATGATCGAGGCTTTTGTTGCAGTAGCTCTGGTTGGAGCGCTAAGTTTCTTTACAGATTTTGGTACTGTGTATGCTTTCATGGCTCTTATCCCCATAGCATTGGTATGGAAAGCGTTCAAAATGGCTGATGAGTGGATGATTAAATGGAATAATCCAAATGCAGATAGACAAAAAGTTCCTTACGAACTTTTGTTAGTCAACGTATCCACGATTGGAATTCATTTCTTAACAGGAATTCTCATGGCTGTAGCTTACATACTGTAATTGACTGAAAAAGCTAACTTTTCAAACATATATAAGTTCTACGATTTGATAAACACTGTTTTAACTCTTGGTTTTGATAAATCTTGGAGAAAAAAAGCAGTAAATAATCTTATCGGAACTTCAGTCCTTGATTTAGGAAGTGGAACTGGTGCTGCTTTTGACCAGCTCCTTAATTTTGAAACTACTGCTGTAGATCCAGATAAAAAAATGTTGGAGTTAAATACATTTGAAAATAAAGTTCAAGGCTTTGCTGAAGACTTGCCTTTTGAGGACAATAGTTTTGATAATGTTTTTTGTAGTTTTGTGTGGAGAAATGTATCAAATACAAATAAAGCTCTTCATGAAGTATATAGAGTATTAAGGCCTGGAGGAAAATTTGTACTTCTTGATATGACAAGACCTAAAAATCCTTTCTTAAGAGTGCTACATAAAATTGGGACTTTCACAGTACTGCATTTAATTGGTCTTGTTACGTTTAATTTAAAAGAGTACAGATTTCTTTATGATTCTCTAGACTTTTATCCGCAGCCAGAAGAGCATTTAAATAAAGATAATTTTATAGACCTCAAAATTGATAGAATGGGACTTTTTAATTTTGTCTACCTTGCAGTTTTTACTAAATAATTTTTTATAAAACTATTATTTATTGATTTGCTAAAGCTATAAGTAATTGTCCAACTTGATCTTGTGGCAAGTTACCTGTTCTTCTAGCAACGACTTTTAAATCTTTATCTAAAAATACCCAGTACGGGAAAGAGTTAACACCATATGCCGTCCCAATGTCTCTATCTGTATCATAAATCTGTGTTTCAGACCAACCTTCTCTCTCAAGCCAGTCATGTGGTGGATAATTATCTCTTGATCTATCAATTGATGTTGCAACAGCAATTATTTCTACACCCTCAGGCACGCCCACAACATCGATGTACTCTTGCATTACAGGAACCTCTTTTTGGCAAAATCCACACCAATGAGCTAAAAACAGAAGTACCTTTGCATTCCCATCTTTTTCAAGAGTGACAATTTCAGAGTTTTCATTTGGACCAGAAAATATTGGTGCTTCGAGACCCCTCGCAACATTGTCATCATTTTCTCCAGCAAATTCTGGTAAGCCCTGACCTGTGATTGTTGTTTCTCCTTCAGGCAAATTACCATCTAAGGGCTCATCAACTAAAGTAACTCCGATAGCAACTGCTAAACCTATTACAAGGACTACTGCACCTATGATGATAAAGTTTCTATTCAACTGTTTCCTTTCTCGAAATATCATAATACAACAACGACAAGAATATTGTTAAAAATCCTGTTGTAGCCATGACAGGTATACTGATAAATCCAAATATATCTACGTATTTTAAATTACAAGGAACATCAATAGCACAAGAGCCTCCTCCTCCTCCACCATTTTGTAAATATATGTGATATATACCTATTACAGCACCAACAAAACTAATATATCCTGCCTTGATTACTGATTTGTTAAATAAACCTATTATTAAAAATAGGGCTACTGGATACATAAGATAACGTTGATACCAGCAAAATCTACATGGTATAAAACCCACAACTTCAGAATAAATGACACTGCCTATTGAACTAAAAAGTGCAACACTTGTTGCAAAATTATAAAACTGATCATTGATTAATTTACTGAATCTTTTTTTTGCAAATATGAAATACAAAATTAAACCACTCATTGCCCAAGCAACAAATGTAAAAAAACCAAACAATGTGTTGAAAAATATTATCAAATCCATATTAAATTTTACCCCAAAAAAAATGATAGGCGGACATTGCCGCCTATCATTAAATATCTATTTTGAAAAGTCTTAGACTTTTTCTCCAGATTTGATCTTTGCCATACCAAGTACAAGTACACCAAGACCGACTTTATTAATAATGTCAGCGACGGTATAAAGAACTTCTCTTATAGCATCAAAATCACCTGCTACAGGTGCTAGATATCCTAATGGATAGATTATCCAACCAACAAGTATTAGGTTTTTGATTTTCTCAAACTGTTCTGCCTCTGCTGCTTTAAGACCAGCACCCTCTGCTTGAAGATTTCTCATCAAGTAGACATATGCTGCCATAGCAATTACAAATCCTGTCCAGTATTGATCTGAACCCGCACTTGATGTTTCGCCGTAATAACCGGCTCCAATCATAACGGTCGCAGCGACTCCCCAGTTTCTAACTTTCTCGTTATACTCTGCACCTGAAGATGTCACAGCAAGCACCTCTACAAACATTAGTGGTACTGTAAGGACCCAGTCGACATATCTTAATCCGGTATCATAACTACCACTGTCCCATGAGCCAGTCATTTTGTTATAGTGATACCAAGCTATTCCTGTCACAAGAGCAGAGATATAAACTCCTTTTCTGTGCTTAGGATCTACTTCTCTTGATGATGCTAGTAAAAATACTGTACCAGCGAGCATGCCCACTGTTCCCACCATAAAGAGTCTGTAAGTAAGTTCAGCCATTTTAGCTTACTCCTTTTTTTCTTAAATATATTGTGAAATCATTCACGTACTAATACTATTTGAGTTTGTGAATTTGTGATGAATTTTATAAAATTTTTTTTTAATTTATGTAACTTTATTTCGAAAAACTAGTATCTATAAGGTCTTGTGAATTTCCCCACTTTTCCATATATGGCTTTAAATTAAATTTTCTAGCTGCAGAATCAGATGTCATATACCTGATTTTTCCGTAAATTTGTCGCTCTGGGCCCCAAGCTCTGTCGTACCTTCCCAATACCCAAAAAACTCCAGAATAAGAATTTGGGTCCCTACCGTCTAGTGAATATCTGTCATTTAATGTAATCATATAGGACAAAGCTACTTGAGGGTTTGGAGACCACTCAAGAATCTTTTTTCCCCAAAGCATTCTTAAATAGTTTTGAATAACTCCTTCTTCCCTCAACTGATTTTGGGCTGCATTCCAGATTTCATCATGTGTTTGTGAGTAAGTAAGTTCCTCAAGTGTATAAATATATTCTCTCGTGTCACTAGAGTGTTCACCTAAAGTTTTAATTGCCCACTCAGGCAGACTTGAATACTGATTATAGTTGGCACGTCTTACACAAGTATGATATCCAAGTTCACGCCAGGTAATAAGTTCATCAAAAAAACTTTCCATATTAAATGAGCCACCCCACCATCCTTCTCTTCTTCCAGCTAAGCTCGGATTAATTTTTTCAAGAGACCATCCCTCGTGTTGTACTATTTTTTCAAATACTTCATGCGTAGAAATTTGACCAAAATGAAAATATGGAGACATTTCACTACTAGCTCTTTTGGAAGGATCACTTCTATACTGTGCATAATCACTATATCCTTTTTCAATAAATTCATTTAGTCTATTTTTAGCATTTTTATATCCACCTTTAATTGGACTAACTTTAACAGACTTATCAATTGACAATTCATCAAGAAATTCATCAATGTCTGAATTTTCAAAATCGTATGGCTTCCAGGTTTTTTCTATTGATGGATCAATAGAATTGTCATAGTCTTTTATCAACTCTGATAAAGGTTCCTTTAAAGGTGTTTCTACAATAAAATCCTCTAAATTTTTGTGCAAATACCTTCTAAAATCATGTGCACGTACGTACTCTTTTTCCGACAATCTAATTGGAACTAATCCGTTTGAGTCAACTAATTCATATCTTGTATCAATTTCTCCAGAAGCTTTTGCAGTCATTTGTGGTACAAAATACGTTGGATAGTCATCTGTTATGACCACCGATGCTTTTTTAGAGAGCTCTTTAAGAAGCCCATCAAACTGCTTGGATTCAGTCTCAATGAAGGGATAATAATAGGCTTTGCTTTTTGCTACAGCTTGGGAAACCTCTTTCATTCCGTCCATCATAAACTTATGAAATCTGATACTTGACATAGGATAATCAAGGATCAGGGGCTCTAAAATAATTAAAGGTTGGGATAATTTATTTGCCCATTCAACAGCTCGCTGCAAAGCATAATTATATGTTGTTCTCTTAAAAGCAATACACCAATAAATAACGTAATGTGTTGATTCCGCATCAGGAGTTACGTCTTTTAAAGTTGTTAATCTTGAATATGGAACTTGAACCATACAAATATTATAAATCGGTTAAGAAAGAACCAATAATAAGATTTGAAATTGGTTTTAAAATAGAATTTAATTAGCTACAATATTAAAGATTAAATTATGGGTGCAATAAACATTACTAGTGTAGGAAAAATTTATCCGAATGGCACAAGGGCTCTTGAAGACGTAAGCATAGAAGTAAATGATGGTGAATTTGTAGTCCTAGTTGGTCCTTCTGGATGTGGTAAAACAACTTTGCTTCGAATGGTTGCTGGTCTAGAAGATATTACTGAAGGAGAAATTTCTATTGCTGACAATATTGTAAATGAAGTTGCTCCAAAAGATAGAGACATAGCAATGGTTTTTCAAAATTATGCACTCTATCCTCATATGTCCGTATATGACAATATGGCATTCTCATTAAAACTAAGAAAATTTTCAAAAGATGAAATCGATAAAAAAGTAAAAGATGCTGCAAAAACACTTGAAATTGATGAGCTACTCGACAGAAAACCTAAGGCATTATCTGGTGGGCAAAGACAGAGGGTGGCAATGGGCAGAGCTATTGTAAGAAGCCCACAGGCTTTTTTAATGGATGAGCCACTGTCAAATCTTGACGCAAAATTACGAGTTCAAATGAGAGCTGAGCTGGGGCAATTACACACACAGTTACAAACTACTACGTTATATGTAACACATGATCAGGTTGAAGCTATGACCATGGGTGACAGAGTTGCAGTAATTAGAAAAGGAGTTCTCCAACAAATTGACACACCAAGAGAAATTTATCTATATCCAAAAAATATTTTTGTAGCTGGTTTTATTGGAAGTCCTTCAATGAATTTTGTTTACGCAACAGTCAAAATATCATCCAAAGGGGCAAGTTTAACTTTTGGTGAAGATCAAATATTTGTTAAAGATCCTCCAGAATCGCTTAAAGATTATGAGGGCAAAGAAATTGTCTTAGGAGTAAGGCCTGAAGCATTTGAAGATTCTGTATATGCTAACAAAAAAGAATTTAGTGAAGAAATAAGCATTCATGTTTCATTATTAGAGCAGCTAGGTTCAGACACATATATACACTTTTACAAAGACATAAATCCTGTTCAGACCGAGGCAATAGAAGAGATACTTGCTGATGAAGGTGAAGATATTTCTGTTTTGGGAACACAAACAAAGTTTATTGCAAGAATTAATCCAAATGCAACAATTGAAGAAGGTAAAAATATAACTCTTTCAATAAATCCCTCAAAACTTCATTTTTTCAACCCAGAAACTGGATTATCTATAAATTAAAACTTCTTATCTAAATCATTAAGAAGTTGGACAAGTGCATCTCCACCTGCGGCTATGTATTGGAAAAAAAACTGCCATAAATACTTTGCGCCAACTGGTCTGGGCATTAATTCAGATGCATCATAACGAAAGTTGTCAATATTCATTGCAGAATGTA
>Ga0208390_1000161_pt1 | contig 21465 bp, 28 predicted proteins | sample Knorr_S7_td_Surf_FD_185594 | JGI IMG/M metagenome (GOLD analysis project Ga0208390, IMG submission 185594) | Marine microbial communities from Southern Atlantic Ocean transect - Knorr_S7_td_SurfaceA_ad_6m_LV_A (SPAdes) (version 2) | ecosystem: Environmental > Aquatic > Marine > Oceanic | place...
TACAGTATTAGATGATTTCAAAACTCCAATAGGTGTTGGAAATCCAGAAGAATTTTTGATGAAAATATCTACAACATATCAAGAAGCACTTCAGAGATATGAAAGAGAATACAACCAACTTGTTAAGCAACGAGGAAATTTAGATGCATGATAAAGGTGTATTACTTCATGCTCACGGTACAAAGCCGATCAATTACATAAATCAAGCAATTTGGTGTGCAGAACAAATTAAATGGCATTTAAAATTGCCTGTTGCTTTAGTGACATCCGAAACTACAGGAGTAAAAAAATATCCAGAAGGCAGACATTTTAGCCATCTTATTAGAGTTAAACCATCTAACACTACACAAACAAGAAAGTTTTTAGACGGCGACATTTACAAACAAGTTACTTGGGACAATCATAGCCGGATTGACAGTTATGATTTAACTCCTTTCAAAGAAACTATTGTTATGGACACAGATTTAATTGTAGGAAACAATAATTTGCTGAAATGCTTTGACACTAATAAAGACTTTTTAATAAACAACGAATCCATCTATGTTAATTCGCAACATAGAAAAGATCTACGTATCCGATACATGAATAATTTTATTAAAATGTACTGGGCTACTTGTTTTTATTTTAAAAAAACAAAATGGACCAATGACTTTTTCTTACTGCTTAAACACATTAAATTAAATTATGAATTTTATCGATTTGCATATGGCATTGTTGAAACAAAATATAGAAATGACTATGCTTTTACTATTGCTATGCACATGATGAATAACTTCACAGCGAGACCAAATGACCGGAGCCTACCTATAAAAATTTTTTATGTAACTGACAAAGATAAAGTTCTTTCATACAAACATGGTATATGGAAATTTGCATTACCAAAGGATGATGGCTCCTTTTTTAGATGTAATGTTAAAGGATCTAATATGCACGTGATGAACAAATTTGCTTTAGATAGGATTATAAATGAATACCAATAAAGGTTTTTTAATATTTGTACAAGCAAGTGAACAAAAAGACTACCTAGGTCAAGCAGTAGCACTAGCACAAAGTATTAAAATTTTTAATAAAATTTCTGACGTAACAATTATGACTAATTGTGTGTTAACATCCGAGCAACGTGATTATTTTGACAAAGTGATAGGAATTCCTGGAACAGATGAAGCACAAAGTCAAGATTGGAAGATACAAAATAGACACAAAATATATGAAGCAAGTCAATATGGAGAAACTATTGTGTTAGATAGTGATATGTTATGTTTGGACAGAATAGATTATTGGTGGGACATACTTGGTAACACTGACTTGTATTTTACAAATGAAGTCAAAAATTATTTAGGCGAAAAAGTCAAAACAAATATTTTATATAGAAAAACTTTTATAAAAAATAATTTGCCAAATATTTATTGTGGTATGTTTTATTTTAAAAAAACAAAATACAACGATAAGTTTTTTGCTGTGCTGTCAGAAGTCATGCAAAATTACAAAGAGTACGCAAGAAAATATTGTAGAGAACACATTCAACAGTGGTGCAGTTTAGATGTGTCTACAGCAATTACTTGTAAAATAATGAAACACAAGAATAATATAGCAAGTCCTAATTTAACTTTTACTCACATGAAAACCAAATTGCAAAATTGGAATGTAAACGAAAATTGGCTACAAGACATTCCAGTTGCATACGATAACAAATTAAATATTAAAATCAATAATGTAGTGCAGAAACAAATGCTTCACTATGTGCAAGATAATTTTTTAAACAGTGAACTAAAAGAAATAATACAAAATTTATGGAAAGAAAAGACTTACAGTTTGGCGTAGAAAAGATACAGCATCAATGGTATTTTCATTTTGATGCTACTACAGGCATGGTCAACAGCATGAGTGTAAACAAGCAAGACTCTTCTGTTGCTATCCCTGATTCGTTGGCACAAGATATTAATTCGGGCAACGATAACATGACATTTTACAAAGTAATATTCAAAGAGGGAAAATACACTTATGTAAACACTGTAAAAGTTACTCCCACTGTGCAAAACAAAAATGATAGCGAAATTAACAATGCAACGTTTTATAAAATTAAAGCAAACAATTCAGACACAAAAATTTTGTTTGAGCACAAGGAAAAAGAATTATGCATAAGTGCCACTGCAACTATGCAAAAAATAATAAAAGACACTTTCAAAAAAGACAGTTTGCATAGATTTTTTGTTTGTAGGAAAAATGACCACAGTATTTTACACAAAACAATAGAATTAAATCTTTATGATTTGTGTGAACAGTCTATCACAGTGCCTTTAGATATAGCAAAAGACAGTTATTCAATTTACTGTAGAAAATTACTGGAGTACAGTCATGTATGATGTATTTTTTATAGATGTTAAAGAACCTAACGCAGAAAAAAACTATGAATTGTGCAAACAAAAAGCACCTAATGTTCATAGAATAAGTGGAGTTCAAGGAATTCACCAGGCACATCAAGTTGCTTCAAAAATTTGTTTAACAGAAATGATGTATGTAGTAGATGCAGATGCCATGCTTGTTCCTGACTTTGAGTTCGATTGTAAAGTAGACAAATACAATTTAGATGTTGTTCATGTATGGCACAGCAGAAATCCTGTCAATGATTTAGAATATGGTTATGGTGGAGTAAAATTATTTCCTACACTGTTAACTAGGCACATGGATTTGACCACAATAGACATGAGTACTAGCATCAGTAACAAATTTAAAGTGATACCTTCTGTAAGCAACATAGCAGAATTTAATATAGACGAATATAGTGCGTGGCGTAGTGGCTTTAGAGAATGTGCAAAATTAAGTGCAAAAGTGATAGATAGACAGGTCAATTCTGAAACAGAAGAAAGATTACACACATGGTGTACTAAAGGTGCAGATAGACCATTTGGTGAATATGCAATAGCCGGAGCCAAAGCAGGCAGAGAGTTTGGTGAATTAAATAAAAACACAGGTAAAATGAATTTAATTAATGACTACAAATGGTTAAAAAACAAATTTGAAAATGATTTCGCGTAATATAATAAAAGTTGCAGAGCAAGATTTTGTGTTTCTCAGTTATGATGAGCAAAATGCAGAAAAAAATTATGCAAATTTAAAACGTATAATACCGTGGGCAAAACGTGTGCATGGTGTTGAAGGTTCTGATGCGGCACATAAAGCCTGTGCTGAATTATCTGAAACAAAACATTTTATAACTGTTGACGGCGATACAATCGTTGATCCTAAATTTCTTAATGTAGAATTAGACACAACAGCAATGGGTTTAGATGATGATTATCAATTTAGTTGGTGTGGCAACATAAATGTAAACGGTTTGAAGTATGGAAATGGTAGTTTAAAAATGTGGACAAAAGACTTTGTGAAAAATATGAAAACTCATGAAAATACAGATGGAGCAGATGAAACACAAATTGAATTTTGTTACTTTGACAAATATTATCAGTTGAATGATTGTTATTCCACGAGCATAATAAATTCAACTCCTTCACAGGCTTGGAGAGCAGGCTTTAGAGAAGGCGTAAAAATGAGTTTAAGTAGAGGAAAAAAGGTTGCAAATATCAACACAGATATATGGCATAAAAACTTACAAAAATTATTAATTTGGATGAATGTTGGCACTGATATAGAAAATGGCTGGTGGAGTTGTTTTGGTGCTAGGCAAGGTTGTTATCTTACTATGTGTACAGATTGGGATACCAATATTACAAGAGATTTTAAAGAATTGAACAATATGTGGGCCGAAAACGAAGCACATAACAATATACAAGAGCAAATGAAAACATACAGTGAAGCACTAATAGATGTAGGTGTTAATATAGGAGTGCAACCATTAGAACCTCAACAAAGCAAATGGTTTAAACAAGTGTATGTTAACACACCAAGACGTTTTAAGAGATAATCTTTCCTATCAACATGAAGCGAGTGCCTCGCTCTTCTTTTATTTCTGATTCGACTATCACTTCTGCATTATCTGGAAGTTGATTTTTAAATTCTTCATTGCTATTAACACAATTAGTATGATCTTCTATACTAAACATATTGTTAGATTGAAACGCAAAGTAACAATTTGATTTTACTCTTTTCCACCACGGATTTTTATACTGTGGTTCAGGACCCCATTCTTTCATAGGCTTCATGTGTTCACAAGAAGTGTTAATAAACAAATCTACATTTTTATACCAATCACGCCAGTTGGCAAATATATCATCTGTGATCCATTCTACATCATAGTCTTCAAATATTCTGTGTTTGGCTATGCTGATAACTTTTGGGTCCATATCTATGCAGGTAATCTTACCCACTTTATCATACAGGGCAGGTACAAGTATACTACCGTACCAACTGCCCCATATTACAATGTGTGAGTGTTTGTTTAAAATGTTTAGATTCGTTATATGTTTTACTAATGCTGTTTTGGAGAGAAATTGATTGGGACTCATGCTGTCCAAGAAGTCTTTGTTCTCTCGAACTTCTTTCATCATGTTGCGTAACAATTTTAAATCCATTTTACAATATCCTCAAATTCTGGTTTAATATCTTTAGGAGCCAAGTGTGGCTGTTCTTTTTTGATCCTATCTCTCCTAAATTCTTCGGCATAGCCGGCACTCATAAGAACTATTCCTCTGTATTCTGCGTGATTCAAACCTAAATCTTGCCATATTTTAAAATTTCTAGTAAAACAAGAGTTGTATCCTACATCTATATTTTTTTCTAACAAGTACATTGTAAGATGACTAATGAATAATCCAACTTCTACAGCAACACTATCTACAATATTTTCTACGTGCTGAGGATATGCCTGATCAAAGAACATTCCTTTTTTAATTCTTTCCTTATACCAGCCATTAGGTTGTCTTGGTTGACTATGTATTGCAAACAAATAAGGATTTAATCTTATATGTTCATAGTAAGGATTAGCCACACCACCTTCTGTGATGGTTGCTTCACCTCTCTCTACTGCTTCATTTTCTGCTTTTGCATGATTCTTAACACACAAAGACCATATTTTTTCTTTTATCTGTGAATGTTCAGGGCCAAACACACAAACTTTGTAAGGCATTGCATTATTTTTTGATGGTGTAGTTTTCCAAGCCTCCCATAATGATTTCTCAATTAATTCTTTAGGTGGTACTTTGTCACTATATTTTCTAATGTGTCCTCTTTTTTCTAAAAGTTCAAAAGTTTTGCTCATTTACGTATAATCCAATCATTTATTACTAACATATCCAATTCCGTTTTATTAAAAGTGTTAATTGCATCTTCAGGAGTTTCTACCATTGGCTCTTGACAATTAAAACTTGTATTCAACAGCATGGGTATTCCTGTTATGTTGTGAAATGCTTCTATCAGTTTGTAAAATTTATAATTAAATTCTTTGTTAACAGTTTGTATTCTTGCTGTGTTGTCCACGTGTGTTACTCCAGGTATCTTATCAGACTTCACAGGCATTATTCTACTCATGTATGGACTTGGTTGATTGGTATCAAAATATTCTTGATAGTGTTCTTCCAACACACTGGGAGCAAATGGTCTGAAGTCTTCACGTTTTTTAATTTTTCTGTTTATGATGTCTTTTATTTTAGGGTTTCTTGGATCAGCCAATATACTTCTATTCCCCAATGCTCTATTACCACTTTCCGATCTGCCTTGATACCAACCAACAACACTGCCTTTAGAAATTGCAGTGGCAACTTCATTGTACAGTTCACCATTTGCATATTGTTCACCTTTGAAATCTAACAGCATGGTCTCGTGTACTTTTTGATCGGGTCCTGCAAAAACAGTTGGTATGTGTACTTGTTGATTCAAAACAAAATTGGCGTGCATATATGTTCCTAATGCTTGTCCTTCGTCACCCACTGCTGGTGGTACATGAACTTTTTTGTAGTGTTTTGTAAGTTCTTCGTTCATATATCCATTGTATGCAACACCACCTGCTAAACATAAATTGTCACTGCTTTTCAAAGGCAGTATATATTCTTTAACCAAATCCACAGTTGCTTGTTGCAGTGTGTAAGCAATGTCTTCTCTTGGTATTTTTTTAATAACTTCGTATGCCCAATCAGGCAGTTTGTGATTAGCATTCAATCTGTATGCTTCAATCATTGCGTGTGCTTGGTAATTGTATTTGCCATAACCTGCTAGGCCCATAACTTTTCCAGCATCAAGATATCTGAATCCTAAATCCTGTGCCAATCTGTTCCATAAGCCGCCTACAGGAATTTTTTCTGAAAAGTCTGTGATATGTCCATATTGGTTTACAAATATACAACTGAACTTCCAACCTTTGCCATCTATTGCTAATATATCACTCTTGTCAAATCCTGAACTTAAAAAGGCGTAGGCGGCGTGTGATTGATGATGGTCTATGTAATACAATTCGTCTTTTGTGTAATGTTCCCACAATGTCATAGGCTTAAATTTTAAAAAATTTCTATTGGGAAAATGTTCTTTAAGCAAGTCGGTGACATATTCTTGACCTAAATTGCTTACAGTGAATGCAAACACATTATCTTTGCTTCTATTTTTAAAAGCGTCAAGCACGTGCTCTTTAAAAAACTTTTTACTGGGCATAGGATCATGGGCATTTGTAGGATTTAGATTGTGTCTTTTCCTATTATGTCTTTCAATCTGTATATGCACATCTCCGTCATAAGTGTTGTGATCGTGTATGTTAAGTGCAACTGCGAAAATAGTCATTACGTATTACTTTCCTCTAGTGCAATTTTTTTCAATATCTGCAATTTACGTTGTTTGGGCCTGTTAGGAATAATGTCCATGCAGGTTCTACAGTATTTTTCAAATTGAAATAAATCGAAAGTCATCATTTTGGCTACATTTTCTTTCGTTACGTCAAACTGTCTAGAGCCATCTATTACCTTTCTACTGCAATGTCTTATTTTTTGTAGTTCAAAATCAACCACAGGCACCAATGGAAATTTTGCACAAATACGTCTATCCAATTCAGGTGCTTGTTCAACAAAATGATCACTGTGGTAGTCTGGTGATCTTGAATTGTACTCTTTGAATTCTGTGTTTTTGTGCATGATGTAAGACAAGTCATGTTGATCTTTGTATTTGAAATAGCCTGGAGTTTCTATTATCAAATTGTAATTGTTTTTGTCGTTTTCTGGTAGGAAGTCAAAGTTTCCTAATTTTTCTATTCTATCTTCATAAAAATCTAACACCAAATGTTCTATGTATATTATTTCTGGATCTTCTAACACCTGCGGATATCTTTTTCTTACAAAAGAATTAGACATCACTTGTACTATTAGATTTGGATGTTTTTTAATTTCAGCGATTACTTCATCTAAATTTTTAATCAATCCTGGTTCGCCGCCCAACAAACAGATACGTGTTTTATAAGGACTCAAATATTCTACTGTACGTTTTAAAAAGTCCATGTCAACGTGTAAGTTACGCATTTCTAAAGTCCATGCTGTGCAGTAGTGACATGACTTGTTGCAAGATTTAGAAAGATAAAAATCCACAGACAAATAATCTGAACTTTTTAAATCTTTAAGTGTTAAAATTTTTTTATCCATTATACTTTTCTCACGTGTTTTACCTTTTTAGTTTTGGTATTGATATGAATCTCATCTCTTTTTTTGGATTTTCCAGAAAATGCACAAGTTCTTACACAGGCAGGTGGTCCTATATTTCTTTTTAAATTTTTGTAAAACATTTTCCATTGTTTAGTTTTTAAAATGTCTTCAATTTTTTCATAATCATTTATATTACTTACCGCTAATAATTTTTTAAAATCCTTGTTTTCCATTGTACTCTTATCATCACAGTAACAACAAGGAATAAGGTACCCATTATTAGTTATTGCCATTCGCATATCATCGAAACATTTTGGAGCAAGTCTAGTCATGTATAAACCTTTTTAGTTCTGGAGTAAGGATTCGATTATATGGATTTTTTGGCATATTAGGATCATTTGCATTTAACCATCTACTGCTTTTTATCAGATAAAAATTAACTCCAATAGTATCAGCCAATCTAATTGCTTCATCAATATCATCTTCGTTATATCTAAACACAATATATTGCCATTCTGGTTTTTGTTTAAGGTATTTTAAAGATTCTTTCATTATATCAAATAGTTTTATTCCGTCTTGATTAATTCTATACTTGTGGCTGTCTTTAGGTAATCCATCTATACTGAATCTCCAATGTGCGTCTGGATTGGCTTGCCATGCTTTTTTGTACCATGACTTAGATTTGGCTCCAGTGGCGTGTTGCACATGAACATTAACTTTTTTATAATAGCATTCTTCAATCATTTTTATAAAATTTGGATGATGCACAGGATCGGAATATTGACCTTCAAAACATATATTATTAAAAAAGTTTGTAATTTTTTTAAAATTTTTGAAAGTTATTTCTTGCACTGGCACTTTTAAACCTTTGCTAGTAAAGTATGTTTGTCTTTGACAATTAGGGCATAACAAAGGACATCTATATGTACTATCTAAATTAAGCATTCTTCTGTTAAAAAAATTATTTTTTGCCATATTAAATCGACGATTTTATTTTTTCTATTATTTGTTCTTTTTCATCTAGTGTTAGGTATGCGTGTATTGGCAAAGACAGTATTGTATCTGCTATTTGTTTTGAATTGATGCACTCATCTTTTTTGTAATCGATGTTCCACACATTATACATTGAATTTTCTGAAAGAGGTTTCTCATAATGTACAGATAAATTCAGTGCTTTTTTAACTTTGTTTCTAGTTTCTTTGTCCTTGAATCTTATTGTGTATTTGTGCCAATTGTGTTCTACATTAGGCGCAACTGTAGGTATTGTAATAGGCAAATCTTTAAAAGCATCATTGTACATCATGGCTGTTTGCTGGCGTGTTTTTCTGTCACGGTCTAAATTTTTTAAACGCAATTGAATTATTCTACTGTTTAAAACATACATTCTTGAATTGTATCCAAGCATTTCATAATCTTTATCTTTGCCGTGTCTTCTTAATTTTTTAACTGTATTTGCTAGATGTTCGCTATCGGTTATAAACACTCCTCCACCGTTGATGCCAGATATTACTTTGTTTGTATTAAAACTAAATGAACTGCAATCTCCTATACTGCCTGCCTTTTTATTATCAATACAAGAACCTAAACTTTGAGCGGCATCTTCTACAAACATAATACCTTTGTCTTTACAAAATTGTTCAATTTCAGTTGTATCACTTATGTTACCAAATAGATGTGTATAAATCAATGCTTTTGTATTAGGACCAGTCATGCGTTTGATACTTTCTAACGAGATATGACAAGTTTCTAAATCTACGTCACAAAACACAGGAGTGGCTCCCACCATGCTGATGCATGATGACGAGGATATCCAACTGAAGTCTGTAACAAGGACTTCGTCTCCAGGACCTATGTTTCTACTTCTTAATGAAAAATGTAAAGCATCAGTGGCATTAGCAACACTGACTGCATATTTTCTACCTATAAATTGTGCAAATTCTTGTTCAAACTGTTCACAGTTTTCATAATTGCTTTGCGACATAAAATTATCAAACAATTTAAGATATTCATCTTTGTTTTGTTGATATTCTCTATCCCAACCTTCATACGGTATCATGTAATTCTTCTATTGCCTCCAATATAGGTGATATGTTTGGTTTAGTTATTTTTCTATTCCAATAAACACTGCCACCATCATGAATTGATTTATCTCTTAGATAGATCACTTCTTTACCAAAATATTTGCACTCTTGAAATATTCTAGGAGCAGGATCAAATGTGTCTTTGGTATACACATACGTTTCAAACATACTCATTATATTATCCACAGGTACAAATACGTTGTTGTTTGCCATATTAACATAGTCTGCTTCATAAGTCAATATGCCGTGATCCGGATAGTCTTTTATAACTTTTTCCACTGTTTGGTAGTATCTTTCATTTGTACCTAAAAATAAATGCTTGAACTGTATATTGTCTACGTGTGGTTTGTAGATACCAAAGTTTATTGTTTTTTCAAAATGTTTACCAACACCTTGCAAGTATACTTCGGTGTCACACAAATTCACTATGTGTTTTGGTTTGAAAAAGTCTACTGCTATGGGATATTTTGTTGGATGATTTTCTGAATATACTGATATAAGATTACCACCAAATAGTTTACGCAATATAATTTTTTGTGCTTCAGTGTATTGGTCCAAATCTTGCCATGCCAAAGTCAACATACTTCTACCTAATATAAACGTTACATCTTTATCATCAATTTCTATATCTTCGAACACAATGTTATTGCAATGGATATATTTGTTTTCAATTACTTTAAAATAGTCTTTCCTGTCAAATTTTCTATGGCATATCACAACCACTCTTGCATCATAGCCAGCCTCATTTAACAGTGAACAGTATTCGTAACTGTAATAAAATAATCCATCCACTGGCTTACTTGACACTACAATATTAATCATTACTTTATTTCTGTGACGTTTATAATTCTGTTACGAAAGGAGTTAATTTTGCTTTCGTGTTTTTCAGGAATTTCGTGTTCGACACCATATGGATCAGTTGCTACTCTTGTTGTCCTAATGTCTACAATTTTTACTTTACGCAATTCCTTGCCTGTGCGTGGGTGTACGTCCATGGTTAAATCAGTGGTATTTCTACTTCCATTGCCAGAACCAATCATTAATTCAGGATCATCGGCTTCCCATCTAGGTCTACCTTCTTGCGGATAACCGATACCTATACCATATGTAATTTTTTTTGTGCCTGCTTTCACTTCTTTTAGTATGCCTAACTTCTTTTCCCAAAAGTCATTGCCATTCAAATCGTTATGACTCTTGTTAGATCCTGTGGCAAGTCCTAAACTTCTTGCCGCTCTCAAAACAAGTCCCATTGCTATTCCTATGCTGACGTATGCATTTTCCCAACGTGCAGGAGACTTGTTTGATTTTTCCGAACCATCTGATTTGCAATTTAAATTTGTTTCAGGTTCTTTCGCAACAAATAAAATGTAAAGATTAGCATTCACTTGAGTGTTTCTCCAATTCGATGGCGGACTCCTAAATTGAGTTTCGCCCCACGTATATTTTGATATTTCACTTAAGACTTTTCTGTCAGCCGTCCAGTAAATGTCATAGTATGCTTCAAATTGTTTTGACGGCGCATTTGTACAATGCCATAGTAAATAATCTATTACAGTATGATGAATTACTTTTGTATGATCCCAATTACGTTGGCACTGTTGCATTTCTTTTATAATTTTTTGCTCTTGATCCCAATTATAAAATAAATGTCTAATGTGATCGTTTTTTGCCTGGCCCGATTTAGGAGTTTCCGTAATTTTTTTGGTAGCGTCAGTCATTGTTTAAATCTTCTATTCGTGTATAATATAAGTATTTATTGACAATGTCAACGAGCAAAAAAATTAATGATAAAGCCTATTACCGAAACAGAAGTTCAAGATTGGATAGACAAACAAGAAAATATCCATAGTTGGCACAAAGAATTCCGTGTTTGGAAAAAGCATTTGTTATTGCTGTCCAAAACTTGGCCTCATGTAAAAAAGTTTTACAAAGGTACAGGCACATTTCTTGGTTACTATGATAAAGAATTGGTTGCTGTATATTGGTATAATCAAAGTGGTGATGAAATTTATGATGGTTATTTGATTTCATCTAAGCCAGGTGCAGGTTTAAAACTAGGGCGATATCTTTCACAGCGAGTCCAATGGAAAGAGAATTGGTCTATGTGCAGTGAAAAGTATCTTAAGTTTAATCAACGCATTGGCTTTGTTGAAAAAGATAGAAAAATGTTAGACAATGAAGAATGGATATTATTATGGCGCCAAAAGAAATCTTAAGTTTTAGTAAAATGCACGTTGGCGCAGAACAGGTTGTGTCAGCAAAGTATGATGAACTATTGATGAAAGATGGTAAAATTTACAAAGACACAATGTCTGGTTTGTGGAATGTAACACTAGGATATTCGAACGACAGCATAAAACAGGCAATGATAAACCAATTGAATAAATTGCCTTATGCTAGTAACTTTTCTGGATATCAAAGTGAGACCACAGAGAAGTATGCCAATGTGCTTTGTAAAAAAACTGCCATGGATAGAGTTTATTTCACAAACAGTGGAAGTGCCGCTGTAGAGACTGCTATAAAGGTTACAGGAAGAACTGTGGTGAACTGTGCAAAACACAGTTATCATGGATCCACAATTTTAAGTGCAAACGCAAGTGACCAACGCATTAATGAATTTTGGAACATAAAAGATCCTATTGAAGTGCGTAAATTTAGTAATGCAGATGAATTAAAAAAATTGTTTACGCCTAATACATTTACAATAATTGAACCTGTTGTGGGTGCAGGTGGAGTTTACAGTTGGGACAATGATATTTGGCAAGTGCTGAAAGAATATCAAGACAATGATGGCATTGTAATATTTGATGAAACTGTTACAGGCTTTGGTAAACTAGGCACAATGTTTGCATTCGAAAAATTTAATTTTAAGCCTGATATCATTGTTTTAGGAAAAGGAATGTCAAATGGTTATTTTCCTATGGGTGCGTGTCTAATCAACGAAAGAATTGCAAAGACTTTGAAAATGTTCAACCATGGTTTTACTTTTTCAGGACATCCAGTTGGTTGTGCGGCAGGATTAGAAACTATCAAAGAAGTAGAAAAATTAGAATTGAATCATGTGCAAATAAATGGAGTTACAAGACAACAAGGTTGCATGGGAGCAATAGACTTTGATACTCCTAAACAGTCTTTAACTTTTATAAAGAAGATGAGAGAAAAAGGTTATATTTTAGAAGACGGTTCAGAAAATGTATCGACTGCTGTATTCTGTTTGCCTTTTATTTTTAAAGAGCATGATAAATTTGAAGAGGCGATTAAAGAATGTATCTAAATCCTTCATACACAATACAGTTTCCTGAGATTACAGAAGCAATAAAGGACTACTATGCCAATGTATACAATCACGATAACCTTATCAATAATAGATTTAAGATACAAGATAGATTTATAGAAGACTTTGTGCCTTGGATAAATCAAGGGCATATAAAATTTAAAGGGTTGAAAGACTTTGGATATGTGTATATCACAAATGGTGTGTCTGAAGCAATCACTGTGTGTATGCTGGAACACAATTTAAGACCCATTGTAAACAAAGATGACTATCCAGGGTATATGTGCCAAGCAATTGCCTTTAAAGATTCCTTAATAACTCTACGTAACAGAACAAAATTTTTAAGTTTGCCTTACTACAACACAGCCGATGAACATCCTGATACTATAGAAACACTGCAAGAAAAGTCATTTATTGATTTGGCATGGGCAGGTGGTTCTGGACTACAAAAAACTTATGATGTTAGTAAAACAGAATATGTTTCTTTCAGTTTCAGTAAAATGTTTGGCATCCAGTACCATAGAATAGGCATACTTTTTTCAAAAAAGCCAATTAAAACTTTTGATATGTTTAAAAAGCAAGGTTATGTGAATCTTGCAGGTGTAGATTTAATTCAGCATTTGATGAAGTTTTCTCCCTCTTATTTTTACGATAAATATAGAAATACAGCAGATGCTATCTGTAAACGAATAGGAGTAGATACAACTAAAAGTTTATGGTTTGGTTTAAAAGATGGCGTTAAAGTTCCGTTGTATGATGAATGGAAAAATGAGAAAATTAAATAAAGACTTTTACAATATAGCAACCAATAATGATTGGGTGGACTTGTCCGACTTTTGGAGTTGGCCTCTTACCCAAATACTTGATGATGTAAAAGCAATTCCAGATAACCTATGGGCTAAACCATTCGATGGTGGAGACAAAGAAAAAGGCGAAGGATACAACAATACTCAATCCAATATAAATTTGCCTGGCACAGAAAAAGGATCAGAAAAAATTCCTGCAAAAGGTTGGAAAAGTGTTATGTTCTTAAATGATACAGGAATAAGTGATAATCAAATATTAACATTTGATGCTATGTATAAAAATCAATGGGAATATAAAAAAAGATTAAAGTATGTAAACAAAGTGAGAACGTGGACAGATATTGCAAAGTTCAGTCCAACCTTAAAAACTTTCTTTGAAGAAAAGATATTTCCTTACATAGGTGTTGCATACATCTTTGTTACACAACTAGAACCAGGCGGAATAATATCACAGCACAATGATATACCTGATGGTGCTAAACCACTTAACACTGGCGAAAAATTATTTGCTTATGATATGTGTAATGTGTTCAATTTATGTTTGAATGACGTGGACTACTGCCATGCTGTGTTTAACAAAAAAATTATGCCTTCGCATGATGGATGTTTAATGTGGACAAATACAGGCAAGGATCATTGGGTGGTAAACATGAATAGAGAGCCACAATACAAAATTATATTCCAAGGATTTTTCAAAAAGCCTTTCAGAGAAAAGGTAGTCAACGAAAAAAGCGAATATTTGAATGCTCAAGATATACACTAATACTCCAGAAAATTTCAAATACATTGATCAGTACAAAGAAATTTTACAACAAATTGTTACTGACAAAACAGATATGTTATGGAAGAACTATTTGGATTTTAACTTTGAAGAACAGTCTGCTCTATCAGTTGGACTAGAAGGCGATCAAGTAAAAGTAATATCCAGCATTATTCATAAACCGATCTGGCCCAAGGGCGTGTATCGACTTTTGAATAGGTATGCTGTGGTGAAAGATTATAGAGACACAATGACTAAAACACATCATGGAGAAGGTCATAATATTGCCCAAATCATGTTAGATGATCAAATAACATATTTGAAAAAAAATATTGATTACAACTTTTATTTTGCAAGTAGACAAAAGAACAAAAGATTTTTAGACTACTGGATTAAAAAATTTAATGAAGATTATAATTATGAACTTGCAATATCTGATAAAAGATATTGGATATGCGACAGCACAAAATTTAATTGTTGCCAAGTGTTAATATATGATCCACAGCACAAAATACCTTTTTTATCAGAAACAGAAAAACAATGACCTACAAGCAACACTTGGTAAAAAACTTTTTATCAAACGATGAAATAGAGTCTTTGACCTATGACAATAAAACAGTAATAGAGTCAGACAGTGGAGACCTTACATTATATAATCAACGCCAATTGGCACAATCTATTATTGATAAGATTAGTACGCACATAGGGCCTATAGAAGTTCGCAAAAGTCATGTGTACAATTTAACACAGCCATACAGATTACACTGTGATGCAGGGTTTGACGGTGATGCGTATTACACTGTGATAGTACCTTTGGACGATAATCCGCAGGGAGGTTTGTATGTTATGGACCAATGGGCCAACCACGCATACAGCATAGAAAAATACTTTAAGCAAAGCAAACAGCCTGTGCTATCTTTAGAAGAGCAAAAAACATTAATACATGGATTTGATGAAACAAAAACTTTACCAGATTGGATTTATTTTGCACACTTAAAACAAAGAACTGGTTTTACAATTAAAGAATTTATAGATTATCAATACAACACAGCAATTATGATACCTAGTGTACATTTTCATTGCAGTCAAAATGTAAAAGACTTTGAGTCAAAAAAATCTTTGGCTATTTTTACAAGGCGTAAATAAATTTATGAAACAACAAAATGACACAGTTACACTAAACCATCCATTTTTAATGGTTCCTAGTTCAGCAAATTATCTTGTAGAATACTTTGCTAGATTGGGTTATACTCTAGAAGTGCATGAAGATTGGCAAGGATTGACTGAACTGTTAACTTCTACAAAAGATTATCCGTATGAAATGGATTTAAGTTTTACTCCAGAAGGTATGAAACAATCGTTTGGCTTTGCATTGTATTTGAAAAAAGACAATACAGTGATAGGAACATACGCGGCAAAAAAAAATTATCCCACTGGTTTAAAAGAAGGAATGATGCGAATCTACCCTGAATTGGAGAGTGAAGAATTGCCTGAAATACTTAAGAGAGACGATATCAAATACTATTACAGTTCGTGTCAATGGATCCACACAGATCACATTGGTAAGGGTTTAGGTGTTGCATTGGATCTTGTAAAAAAACACATGGTGTTTGATCTGCCTAGCACAAACGGTAGAATAAATTATGCCATACACAAATTGAATGACACTATGGGCAAATATCATTTAAACAAATTGAACTATACAGATTCTGTGCCGTTCGCAACAAAACCGAACGGAGACTTTGGCGGAGCAGGCGGAAAAGATGATACAGACTATGGTATCGCTTGGATAAGCAAAGAAGATTTCTTTAATAAGTTAGATCAAATTAAATCTAAGTATTAGATCACTAAACCTTGTTTGACCATGTCGGTAGGATGTATCTTGTTGCAGTATTCATTTGCACTCCAACTAACACCGTCATATTCTAACCATGGTGACCAACCTAACACAATACAAGTTCTATTTTTTATTTTGTGGTGATAGTTAAAGTTAAATCTATGCACTTTGTAAGTGTTCCAATGGTAAGCATATCCAGGCTCAAAATATAATTTAGTGCCTGTGTCTTTGAATTCAATAAAATAATCTTCGTCAAAAACAATTGGTATTAACACTCTTGATACAATTTCATTTCTTTCATCTGTGTGCCACATAAACTCTTTGTCATCTTCACTTACATTTTTTCCATGTTCAGCGGCTTTGATTTCTGCTATTCTGCCTTGTATAGATTTACGTTTTAATTTTTCAAATATTGTGTTGAATGATCTAAAGTGGGCAACGTCTGTGGCAACACGTAAACCTAAACAGTCATCATAAGTGTTGTATCCTTTTATTTTTATTTCATCTGTTTGGTTTGAGTAATCATAACTTTCTAAGTCTTTTAACCATTCTTTGGCATTCACAGTGCTGATGGATCTAGGCTGTCCTAGACCTTGTGCATGAGTTGGAATTTGGAATTGATAATCTGGATTGTAATTTAATCCAAGTCCACCATACAGTTTACTTCTTGTCCAATCACTATTGCCTCTGTGGCACATACCATACCAACCAAATGTTTCAAATGCTGTGTGAACATCTTGTTGTAATTCTTTCCACGGCAAGTCTATTGGAATTTTTACGTATTCGTCTTGACATTTTGGTTGTATTTCTTGGATACCAAAATGTGAACGCAGTTGCTTTTCTCTTGTTTGATTGTTGTTAAAATCTTTGTCTAAAAATTTGTTTTGCATGGTGTAAAAATATTTATAGCGTCATATACGCCTGTTTTTTGTTCATGGTAATAACTTATCATGAAACAGATTTATGGCCCTTGTACGACGCTAATTTTTGGTTCTACGGGGGGTTTTACGTCATTGATACCCAAGCAGTTCCATCATAGAATGCTGGGTAAGGATTTGGTGTTCCGCCTTTGGAAGCAGGATCCCATGTGCTACCATCTGCCACTGCAATCATGCCTACAGTTGGTGATGCTGGAGCACCAGTTTGTGGTGTTAATAGAGCAACACCGTTTACAAGGAAGTCAGCCGCTGGTTCTACATTTAAATCACCATTTACGTCCACTTTACCTGATTTGTGTACTCTTAATACTTTTGAAAATCCATGTACGCCATCGTCCACAGAAAATACCATTTGGTTTTGGCTACAAGTTATTACACCAAAATTTGTGTCAGCGCCGCCTTCAGTTTTTGTCCAAAGCACTCTTCCAACTGATTCATTTACTGGTATTGTGCCAACTGCTTTTACTCTGGTAAAAGTTAATCTACCAAATTCGTCATCTGTGTTGTGACCAATTCTAACTTGGTTTGTTGCACTGTCTACTTTGATTTCGTATACTTCGCTTAATCCTGTGCCAGGACCTGTGTTGAAGTTAATGTTGTTGATGTTTGAAATATTTTTATTGTCACCGTCAATCAATTGTGTTGAATCATCTCCAAACACTGAACCAACCACGTGACCTACAGTTGAACCTGTTACTGTTCCAGTTACATTACCAGTTACATTACCTGTGACGTTACCTGTCAAATCACCTGTAACATTGCCTGTTACTGTATTTGTTACTGTGATATCATCAATGAAAGCATTTGCCCATCTGTCACCAGTAGTTCCTAAATCTCTTGTGCTGTCTTGATCAGGTGTTACATTACCTGCTATTCCTGTGAAACTTAATGAAGAAGCACCAACTGGATTACCGCCAACTGTGGCTCCATCACCTATAAAAAGAGGTGCAACTCCCGCCGTGCTATAATCTGTTACATAAACAAGTTCACCCAATGCAGGTGTTATTGCTCCTCGTTCTGCGTTAGTTCCTCTTCTTAATTGTAATGCCATTTAGATATGCTCCTAATACGTTTATTTATTCGTATTTATTTGTTCTTCTTAATAAACTTCTTGGTTCTTGTGCTGATATCTGCTTTAACCTTGCTCACATCCAGCCTAAAATCCACGGTTTTTATAGCGTCTTTGTAGTGAATAAACATTTCGTTGATTGTAGCCTCTAATTCTTTGGAAGAAACGTTCTTCTTGGTGGGTTTCATGCGTACTTCCCATTTCTTCCCATCTTTAAATGTTACGTTAATGCTCTTAAGATATTGAACAGGTATTGCCGAAACTTCTACGTCTCCGAAAATTTCGGGCCATTCGTTGACTACCTGTTTAGGCAACTTGCCTTTGCTAAAACGTACCACAGCGACAGTTTCCACAACTTAAGATTTTTTCTTACTTGGGGATAGGTCTTCCGCTTCCTTCCTCAATTTAGCGGCTTCCTTGTACAGTCTATCTGCATCGCTTCTCATACGTGATGCAATCTGCTCATCTGTTAGAACCTTACTGTCTTGAGGTTTTACACCTTCAGCAGAGGCAACAGATATCGCTTCAGCGGGATCGGCTTTTACAGCCAAATCATCTATTGAAACGCCTTTTTGATCAGCAATCATTCTGTTCAAATCACTTAATTGAACAATAGACTGAGGATTTTGTACCATCTCAACTTCTTCTGTTGAAATTTTTTCTAAATTTCCGTTATCGAAAAATTTAGGCAAAGCATTTTGGCCCGATGGTAACGGACTTCTTTCTAATGCTTGATACAATTCGTTAGAAGTTTGTGCTTCATTAGATTCAATTATTCTCATTAAACCGTCATGATCTCCTTCTTCTAGTTTTGCAGTTCTTATTACAAGAGCAGATTTACTGTCTCCTGGAATAGTTCGGTAGACCACTGCAACTTTTTCATTAGTTCCTTTGATTCTACCTACGTGTTTCGTGTCGGTCATTATTTTTTCTCCGATGTGCCTGCATCTTTGATTGTGTTCGCAGATCCAGTTTCAGTTTTTTTACCAGCCGCATCTTTTTGTTGTGCTTCAACAATCTTTAAAAATGCTTCTAGTTTATTGTAAGTTGCTCCAACAGCCTGCATTTCATTTGCCTTGAACGCACCTCTGGTTGACGCCACATCAATAATTGATCTAATCACTCCCAAATCCTGTACAGTCAAATCTGCCGCGGGTGCTTGAGTCCCTGCTGGTGCAGTTGCCTGTGCTGGTTGTGGAGCATCTTTTGTTTTATCTGTCATATCGATATGTCTCCTTCTTTATTTTAGACTTTGTTATAACAGAAATATTTACTATTGATGAATGAACGGACAACTCAAATTGAATATGGACATTTCTTTAGGTGCTTCAAATCCTACCAAAAATACATATTGGAATTTAGACTCATTATCCAAAACTAAATGTCTACCAAAATAATATCTACTTTTAAGATTCTCATCTATCCATTTAATAACTCTTTCGCCTAGTTCATCTGACTCAAAGTTATATCTTTCGCAATGTAGATTTTTTGGTTTCTTTTTGTAACGTCTTACGTTAAAAAAATTAAGTGGGTTAGGTGTGTTTGTTTTATGCAACATTATTCATCATATCTTACTGTGGTACCAAAAGGTGCTTCTAAATTTTTATCGTGATGTTCATGCACAACAAAAACTGTATCACAGTATTCAGGATCTCCCCAAGAGTCCCAAGTATAACCATCAGTAAACATGATAAACTTTTTAGGTTCAATGCCATGTTCTTTCATGTATTCCCAATTAGACATAAAATCTGTACCACCGCCACCAGCAATTTTATAATTTTCTAAACTGTCATCATGTGCCGTAAAGTCTTGTTCATTGTGTACTTCTGTATCAAAGCACCAAATTTTAATATTGTAATCTGCATACTGCGACATAATATTTTGTATTTCACCTAAAAATACTTTTACCTGTTCATCTCTAATTGAACCTGAAGTGTCTATAGCAACACACACATCAATTGTTTCATCATTTTTTGTGCCGGGTAATACCGCACCTGTGTGCCATGCTTTTCTACTTGGTCGAGTAAATGTGTAATCATTTTTAATCACACTCTGTATTTGTGTCTGCAGAACTTCTCTCCAGTTCATTTTAGGTTCTGTAAATTGCTTAATAACTCTTTCTACTTCTTTTGGCAAGTTGCCTGCACCGGCAGTTTGTGCCGCCTGCAACATTGAGTCTTTAATCTCATCTTTAATTTTTTCTAATTCTTCTTTAGAGTATGTAGGTTGCTTACCACCTTTACCATCTTTATCCTTTTTATCACCGCCACCAGGAGTATTACCTTGCTCCCAATCAATGTGTTCATCTAAAAGTTTACCTAGTTGCTCCATTTTTTCTTTACCTTTTTTATAGATATCATCATACACTGCTTCTGAAGTCCAACCGTCATATTTCCAATCCTGGAAAATTTGTATGTCCTTAGGTTTCTCACCTATGTTATCTCTGCACAAAGTATTGTTCACAATGTAATCACAAGCAATATTATGCAGTTGTGGATCTCTATCTTCACGTCTTGTCATGTGATCAAAAACACAATGAAGTATTTCATGTGCAATTACGAATTCAATTTCTTTGTTGGATAATTTGCTAAAGAAGTCTACATTATAAAATAAGTTTCTTCCATCAGTAGCCGCAGTCGGGCACCATTCATCGCATTCTTTTATTTGTAATCTTGTTGCCATGTTGCCGAAAAATGGATGTCTTAAAAGTAAACCAACTCTTGCAACAATAATTTTGTCAATAACCTCGGCTTTTAGTCTTTTGTATTCTTCTGGTGTAATCTTTGTTTTTTCCATTGTGTCCATCATATTATATTATACAATTTTTTGGTATTATAGTCAACCTGTTTTTGGTATAGGGCACCGTTAAAAGTGCCCTATTGTCAGCACTTTTATTTGATTGATTGAGCGGCAGTGACATATTTGCCATATTTTTCGTGGAACTCATCAAAACACTTGACCTTATCAGGATCAATAGGTAATTGATACTGCGTTAGAGCAAGTTTAATACCCATTACAACAAGTTCGGTATCAAAATTGTCCATCATAAATCTAAGAAACTTATTGACCTTGTCGTCAAATTTCTTATCTTTCTTATCACAAGCGTCTTTTAGTTCATAACACAATGAAACC
>Ga0208390_1000163_pt1 | contig 21419 bp, 22 predicted proteins | sample Knorr_S7_td_Surf_FD_185594 | JGI IMG/M metagenome (GOLD analysis project Ga0208390, IMG submission 185594) | Marine microbial communities from Southern Atlantic Ocean transect - Knorr_S7_td_SurfaceA_ad_6m_LV_A (SPAdes) (version 2) | ecosystem: Environmental > Aquatic > Marine > Oceanic | place...
ATGTCTATTTTTATCTCTATTAGTTTTTTTATTTAAGTTTTCATAAAAAGATTTTTCCAAATCAATTCCTGTCTGATTTGCTAAACAAATTAATACAAAGAGAACATCTGATAACTCATCAGAAAGGTTCTCTTCATTTTCATTACTTTTCGAACTTTGCTCACCATATTTTCTAGCAATAATCCTTGCAACTTCTCCAACTTCTTCAGATAGAATAGCCATATTTGTCAGTTCATTAAAATATCTAACACCATGTTTATTTATCCATTCATCAACCTTTTTTTGTGCATTTTTAATATTCATAACTATTTATTTTGATTTAATGTTTTCCATAGTATTTCTTTTAAACTATTTATACCATAAGAACTTACAGATGAAAATATAGTAAATGGAATTGATTTAAATTCTTTTTTTAAAATATTTTCAAATTCATCAAGTAGTTCTTTATCCATTAGATCAGATTTACTAAAGGCAATTATAAAGTCTTTGTCTGCTAATTCAGGATTATATTTAATTAGCTCTTTTTGCAAAACTTTAAAGTCTTGCTTTACATTTTTTGAATCTACTGGAATAATGTATAGTAAAATAGAATTTCGCTCAATATGTCTTAAAAAATAATGCCCAAGCCCCCTTCCTTCACTTGCCCCTTCAATTATACCAGGAATATCTGCCATTACAAATGATCTAAATTCTGACATTGATACTATTCCAAGGTTAGGTTTTAAAGTTGTAAACTCATAATCAGCAATTTTTGGTTTTGCATCAGATAAAACTGAGAGCAATGTTGATTTACCAACGTTTGGATATCCAACAAGTCCAACATCAGCAAGTATTTTTAGTTCAAGTGTTATTAGAAGTTCTTGACCTGGAAGACCAGATTGCGAATATCTCGGGGTTTGATTTGTTGGAGATTTAAAATGAGAATTTCCTAATCCACCTTTCCCTCCTTTCAATAGTGTAACCTCTTCTTTGTCTACGTTTATTTCAATTAAAGTTTTATTGGTTACTGTATCCTTGACAATAGTTCCCAGGGGTACTTTAATGATAATATCTTTACCACTTGATCCTGATTTTTTAGAACCACTTCCATCACCTCCGTTGCCAGCCTTAAAATGTTTTTTAAATCTAAAGCTTTGTAGAGTCCATAGATTCGAATCACCTGAAACTATTATACTTCCACCATTTCCTCCATCGCCCCCGTCTGGGCCTCCTTTGGGAACATATTTTTCTCGTCTTAAATGAGTAGACCCTCTGCCTCCCTTTCCTGATTTCACAGTGAGTTTTACATAATCTACAAAGTTATCAACTATCATAACATTAGAATAAGCTTTCAACTAGATCAAATAGTCTTAAAGTGATATCATCTACTGATCCTTTCCCATCAACTGAATAGAATTTACCTTGCTTGTTATAAAAATCTATTAGTATAGAGGTCTTAGTGTTATACTCGTTAAATCTATTTTTGATTTTTTCTAAATCCTGATCATCAGATCTATTAGTAGTTTTTCCCCTATCTAACAGTCTTATTATTAATTCATTTTCATCAACATCAAGTGCAATTGTAGCATTAATTTTTAGATTAATTGAGTTTAAAAAAGTATCTAAAGATTTAGCTTGTGCCAAAGTTCTTGGAAACCCATCAAAGATATATCCTTTTACTTTTTTGTTAAGTAATACTTCATTCTCCAACATTTTGATTGTTACAGAGTCAGGCACTAAATCTCCATTATCTAGATAAGATTTTGCCTCAACTCCTAGCTTAGTTCTATTACTAATATTTTTTCTAAATAAATCTCCAGTTGATATGTGATATAAACTATATTTTTCTTTTAAAAAATTAGCTTGTGTTCCTTTACCAGATCCTGGTTTACCAAAAATGACAATATTAAACATAGCTGCAAAGATATTTAAAATGATTTGTATTTTTTACCGTGTTTAAAGTTATGCTTATTTTTGCCAAGTGTTTAATGAAAAAAAGATAATTGGAATATTAGGAGGTGGACAACTTGGAAAAATGGTACTTGACGTTTCCAACAAGTGGGGGTTAGATGTTTTTGTACTTGATCCTGATAAGTATTGCCCTTCAAGTAAGCTATGTAAAGAATTCTTTAAAGGTGATTTAATGGATTATGAAACTGTTGTGGAATTTGGTAAACTTTGTGACATAATTACCATTGAAATTGAAAATGTTAATGTTGAGGCATTAAAGCATTTAGAATCCTTAAATAAAAAAGTATATCCACAAGCCAGTGTAATCAAAATTGTTCAAGATAAGTCTGATCAAAAAAAGTTTTATCAAAATAATAAAATCCCAACATCTTCTTTTAAAGTTTTAAATGGAATTGATGAGATTAAAAATAAGATAACTAAAGGTGAGATATCTTTTCCTTTTATATGGAAGGCATCAAAGATGGGTTATGATGGATATGGAGTAAAAAAAATAGTTGACAATAAGAGCCTAGAACAAATAAGTGACTGTCATTGTATAATTGAAGAATTAATTGATATAAAAAAAGAACTTTCAGTTATGGTTGGAGCAAGGGAATCTGGAGAAATAGTGGTTTATCCAGCAGTTGAAATGGAATTTAATAAAAAATCTAACCAAGTAGAATTTGTAATATCTCCTGCTCAAATTGACCAAAATATTAAATCTGCAGCTGAAGATCTTGCTTATAAAGTTTCTAAGACATTTAATCTAACTGGAATTTTAGCAGTAGAAATGTTCCTAACAAATGAAAATGAGTTGTTAGTTAATGAAGTAGCACCAAGACCCCACAATAGTTATCATTTTTCAATAGAGGGTTCTTATACTAGTCAATTTGAACAATTTCTCAGAACAATTTTAGATTTACCTCTTGGAAGCACCAAAATACTTGAAAATTCTGTAATGGTAAATCTTGTAGGCGATAGTGATTCAAAAGGAAAAGTAGTCTATAAAAATTTCGACCAAATTATTGGAATAGAAGGACTTAATCTTCATATTTATGGTAAATTTGAATCTAAGCCTAATAGGAAAATGGGGCATATAACAATTATTAATAAAGATTTGAAAATTGGAAAAAAAATAGCTAACGAGGTTAAAGAGACCGTAATAATAACATCAAGAAAATGAGTAAAGTAGCAATTATAATGGGTAGTAAATCCGACTTCAATATTATGAAGGAAGCAATAGACGTATTAGAATCATTTGGCTTAGAAACTGAGTATGACATAGTATCAGCTCACAGGACACCAAAAAAGATGATTGAATATGCAACAAATGCTGAGAAAAATGGTATTAAAGTAATTATTGCTGGTGCTGGTGGTGCTGCTCACCTTCCAGGAATGGTTGCCTCAATTACAAGCCTTCCAGTTATCGGCGTACCTATTAAATCCAGAAACTCAGTTGATGGTTGGGATTCAATTTTATCAATCCTTCAAATGCCTGGAGGAGTTCCTGTAGCAACAGTAGCTCTTAATGGTTCAAAAAATGCTGGAATTCTTGCAGCGCAAATAATTGGATCTTTTGATTCAATGATATCAGAAAAAGTTAAGTCCTACAAGAAAAAACTTGAAAATAATGTTATTGAAAGCAGTAAAGATCTTAAAAGAAAATCTTAATCTCCAATCCAATCTTGATAACCTTTTTTGTAGTGATATATTACCTTAAATCCAAGAGATTTCATAATTAAGCTTGCCTTCTCACTTCTATTCCCTGACTTACAGTAAATTATATATGCTTTTTTTTTATCTAGTAAATTTAAATTATCAATAAATTCACGTTTTTGAAAGTCAATGTTATAGGAGTATTTAATACTCCCCTTGCTAAATTCTTCATCAGTCCTAAGATCAATAATATTAATGCTTTTATCTTCTAACAGATCTAAAACGTCATTCTTGCTGATATCTTGTATTATAGGTGATTGAAAAAAAACTAATAGTGTATAAAAAAAAAGTTTTAACATTTAATGAACATTGTTATTATAGTATTCAATATTACATATTTTTGCTAAAAAGTTTTAATGTATAAAGAAAATTTTTCTCGAAGACATATTGGTCCAAGTACTTCTGAGTTAAATGATATGTTAAAAATAATTGGAGTAAAATCAGTTGAGGACTTATTATCCCAAACTATTCCAGAGAAAATCAGATTAAAATCTGACTTAGATATTCCTGACGCTATTTCCGAAATGGAATTCTTGAAGGAAATTAAGAGATTTTCAAAACTAAATAAAAATTTCAAAACATACATTGGGCTTGGTTATCACGACACTTTCACTCCCTCGGTAATACAAAGGAATATTTTAGAAAATCCTGGATGGTATACTGCCTACACACCATATCAACCAGAAATTGCTCAAGGTAGACTTGAAGCTTTATTAAATTTTCAAACTATGATTTGTGATCTTACTAAAATGGAGATTGCAAATGCCTCTCTATTAGATGAAGGAACCTCAGCTGCAGAAGCAATGATTATGATGTATAACAATAGGTCTAAAGACCAAAAATCTCAGAATCTTGATAAATTTTTTGTTGATTCAAACATTCTCCCTCAAACTCTTTCAGTATTAAAAACAAGAGCTTATCCATTAGGTATAGAGATTGAAATTGATGAAATAGATAATATAAATTCTAAGGATTGTTTTGGATGTATCATTCAGTATCCTGGTAAAAAAGGATACTTACCAAATATTAATAAAATTTTATCAGGTATTAAAAATGAAGATTTTAAAGTAGTCTTGGCGGTTGACATAATGTCATTAGTAATTATTGAGCCTCCAAATCCTGAGAAAGTTGATGTTGTAGTTGGTACTACTCAAAGATTTGGAATCCCTCTTGGTTATGGTGGACCTCATGCAGCTTTTTTTGCAACAAAAGAGAAATACAAGAGAAATATTCCTGGTAGAATTATTGGAGTGACTAAAGACGTTGATAGTGATTATGCTCTAAGGATGGCTTTACAGACAAGAGAACAACATATCAAAAGAGATAGGGCAACTTCAAATATTTGTACAGCCCAAGTTCTTCTTGCTGTTATGGCTGGTATGTATGCTGTTTACCATGGACCAAAAGGACTTAAAAATATATCATCCACAATACATCTCAAAGCTGTTTATTTGTTTAATAAAATTTCCTCTTTAGGCATTGAAATTAAATATTCAGAATTCTTTGATACAATAACAATTATCTCTGATTCAACATCTATTGAGAAAATTGCAATTTCAAAAGAAGTTAATATGTGTTATCATTCGGAAAACGAAATATCAGTATCAGTAAATGAGAAAACAGATTTAAAAGACTTAGACTTAATTATATCAATTTTTGAGGAAAATATTGGTAAAAACTCCTCTAAAATCGATTTTCCTGATAATAATACAATAAAAAATAAAAGAGAATCTGAAATTTTAACTCATCCTGTATTTAATTCTTATCATTCAGAGACTTCTCTAATGAGATATATTAAGTCTCTTGAAAATAAAGATTTATCTCTTACTCAATCTATGATTTCTCTTGGTTCATGTACAATGAAACTTAATGCCGCTTCAGAAATGATTCCTCTCAGCTGGAGTGAATGGAATAGCATTCACCCATTTGTTCCGATAGATCAGGCTCAAGGGTATCATCAAGTTATAAATAAACTAGAAAATTACTTAAGCGAAATAACTGGATTTTCAGCTACATCACTTCAACCAAATTCTGGAGCTCAAGGAGAATATAGTGGATTAATGGTAATAAAATCATACTTAAACAAAATTGGAGAAAAGCACAGAAATATATGTTTAATTCCTTCTTCTGCGCACGGAACAAATCCTGCTTCAGCAATTATGGCTGGATTAAAAGTTGTAGTAATAGGAACTGATGAAAGAGGTAATATTGATATTGATGATTTAAAATTAAAAATTGAAGAGTACAAAGATAATTTGGCTGCTCTTATGATTACTTATCCTTCGACTCATGGAGTATTTGAATCAGAAATTCAGCTTATTAATGAACTTATTCATCAAAACGGTGGACAAGTATATATGGATGGAGCAAACATGAATGCTCAAGTTGGACTGACAAGTCCAAAATTAATTGGAGCTGATGTTTGCCACTTAAATCTGCACAAGACATTCTCAATTCCCCATGGAGGAGGAGGCCCTGGCGTGGGACCAATCTGCGTTGCTGAACATCTTAAAGATTTTCTTCCATCAAATCCAATAATCTCCTCAGGAGGAAAGTATCATATTGATGCAATTTCCTCTGCTCCATGGGGGTCAGCTTTAGTTTGTTTGATCTCTTACGGGTACATCAGAATGCTCGGTAAATTAGGAATAAAGAACTCAACTGAAATGGCTATAGTCAACGCAAACTATATGAAAACAAAGCTTGAAAAGAACTTCAAGATTCTGTATAGTGGTGAGAATGGTCGATCTGCTCACGAGTTTATAATTGATTGTAGAGAATTTAAAAAATATAATATTGAAGTCGTAGACATTGCAAAGAGATTAATTGACTATGGATTTCATGCACCAACTGTTTCATTCCCAGTCCCGGGTACTATGATGATTGAACCAACTGAGAGTGAAAATCTAAGTGAAATAGATAGATTTTGTGATGCGCTTAATTCAATATTTTTGGAGATTACGTCCGAAAATGAATCTGACAGAGAAATGTTAAAAAATTCTCCTCATACATTAAAAATGCTTACATCAAGCGAATGGAACTATGAATATTCAAGAGAAAGAGCATCATTTCCAAAAGATTACTTAAAGTTTAACAAGTTTTGGCCTTCGGTTAGAAGAGTTGACGAAGCATATGGTGACAGAAATTTAATTTGTAGTTGTCTTCCTATTGAGACTTATCAATAATTTAAGTAATTTTATAAAATGAGCTACAGAATAACTGGTACAGGAAGTTGTATACCAGATATCGCAAAAAAAAATTCAGATTTTCTTAAGAATAAATTTCTAGATACAGATGGGGGTAAATTTCAAAGCTCAAATTCAGAGATTATAGATAAATTTAATTCTATTACTGGCATTTACGAACGAAGATATGCTTCAGATGAAATAAACTGCTCTGATTTAGCAGCTGTAGCTGCAGATCTTGCAATCAATGATTCTAAATTAGATCAGGAAACACTTGATTATATTATTGTTGCTCATAATACTGGTGATATATCATGCAGTAGTGGACAGGTAGATACATTACCATCAGTTGCATCTAAAGTAAAAGCAAAACTTAAAATTAAGAATCCTAATTGTGTAGCATATGATATTATATGTGGCTGTCCAGGATGGGTTGAAGGAATCATTCAGGCTAAATCATTTATTAAATCTGGTATGGCTGAAAAATGCTTGGTAATTGGTTGTGATACACTTTCACGAATACTAGACGAGAATGACAGAGACTCAATGATATACGCAGATGGATCTGGTGCCATCGTTCTTGAAAGTGATAGTTCTTATGATGGTGGAATATTATCTCACAAATCTGCTACATTCACATATGATGGTGAGAATGATTTTATATTTTATGGGACTTCTTATAACAGAAGAAAAAGAACAAAAAGTGATCAGAAATTTATAAAGATGCAAGGAAGAAAAGTATATGAATTTGCTCTTAAAAATGTTCCAGTAGCAATGAAATCGTGTTTTGATGAAGCTGATTGTAAAATTGAAGATCTAAAAAAGATATTTATTCATCAGGCTAACCAAAAAATGGATGAGGCTATTATAAATAGATTCTTCAGACTATATAAGCTATCTACTCCTAAAGATATTCTTCCAATGAACATTGAAGAGTTTGGAAATAGTTCAGTAGCAACAATTCCTACTCTTTTTGACCTTGTTAAAAAGACCAATTACAAAGGGCATATACTCTCAGAGGGAGATATTATTATGTTTGCTAGTGTTGGCGCTGGTATGAATATTAATGCCATAACATATAAAGTTTAGACCACATGAGAATTTTTTTTCATATCGGTAGATATTTTTTAATGATAAATTATACTTTCACAAAGTTTACTAAGTGGAGTGTACTTAAAAAGTTAATTATACAAGAAATTGATGACTTAATTATTGGATCAATTTGGATTGTAGCATTTATGTCTTTTTTGGTAGGTGGAGTTGTTGCTATTCAAACAGCACTTAATATTGAAAGTCCTTTTTTACCTGGAAATTTAATTGGATTTGCGACAAGACAGTCTGTAGTGTTAGAGTTTGCACCCACCCTAATTTCTATTATAATGGCTGGAAAAGTTGGATCATTTATCACATCAAGTATTGGGACAATGAGAGTGACTGAGCAAATTGATGCTCTTGAAGTTATGGGAGTTAATTCTTTTAATTATTTAATTTTTCCAAAGATTATTTCTTTATTACTTTATCCATTCTTGATTACTCTTGCTATGTTCTTGGGAATTTTAGGGGGTTATATTTGCAGTGTTTATGCTGGTTTTTCTACAAGTTTTGATTTCATTCAAGGTATTCAATTAGACTTTAAAGTATTTCATGTTGTGTATGCATACATAAAGACAATTTTGTTCGCATTTATTTTAGCTACAATTCCATCATACCATGGTTTTTTCATGAAAGGTGGTGCTTTGGAGGTTGGAAAAGCAAGTAACATATCATTTGTTTGGACCAGCATAGTTATAATCATAATAAATTTTGTTGTAACTCAATTATTACTTTCATAATGATCAAAGTAAATAACATATCGAAATCATTTGTTAAGTCACAAGTCATAAGTAATATATCTGCAACTTTTGAAAAGGGAAAAACTAATTTAATAATTGGACAAAGTGGTTCTGGAAAAACTGTTTTGATGAAATGTCTACTAGGACTTTATGATGTTGACAACGGAGAAATATTTTTTGATGAAAAAAAATATGATAAGGATAATATATCAAATATGTCAAATCTGAGAAAACAAATTGGAATGGTTTTTCAGGGTAGTGCTCTATTTGATTCAATGACAGTTTTAGACAATATAATGTTTCCTCTTAGAATGTTTTCCTCAAAAACAGAATCCGAAATGATATCTAGAGCTAAGGAGGTCATAAAAAGAGTAGATCTTAAAGATTCTGATGATAAGTATCCATCAGAAATATCTGGTGGAATGAAAAAAAGAGTTGCAATTGCCAGAGCTATAGTGCTAAACCCAAAATATCTTTTTTGTGATGAACCAAACTCAGGTTTAGATCCTAAAACTGCTATAATAATTGATAAGTTAATTCAAGAGATAACCGTGGAATATAATATTACAACAATTATTAATACCCATGACATGAATTCCGTTATGGAAATCGGAGATAAAATTATTTTCTTAGTTGAAGGAAAAAAAATATGGGAAGGTAATAATCAAGAGATATTGAATACAGATGATAAATTGATAAATGATTTTGTCTATTCCTCTGAAATATTTAAAAAGGTTAAGTTATCGCAGAAAAAGAAGCCTTAGGGATTAGAATTAGACACAGAAATCAATTTACCATTAAATAACTTATTACCATTAATAGCAAAATTAAGTATGTACTTTGCCATATCTCCTGGCTTTGTATCTGCATTATAATCAGGGAATGCCTCCTTTAACATTTTTGTTTGAACAGCGCCTAAAGCGAGAACATTAAATGATGGACCATCTTGATATTCTTCAGCTAATACTTCAGTTAACGCTATAACTGCAGCTTTACTGCTAGAATATGCTGATAGACCTGGAAACTTTTTAGAGCCATTGACACCTCCAATACTACTAATATTTATAACGTGACCATCTTTATTAATAATTGGAATCAGTAATCTGGTAATTTCTGCAAGCCCAAATACATTGACATCAAAAGTTTTTTTAAAAGAGTCGTATGTTGTCTCACCAAATAATTCACTTACAAGGTAGCCAGCATTATTAATTAAAATATCAATTTTAATTTTTCTATTTTTTAAATTTATTACAAACTCTTCAACAGAATCTTTATCTGTAATATCTAATTTGAATGACTCAATACCATCTAAATCTTTTAAAGGCTCAATATTTCTTGAAACAGATATTACATGAAAATTCATAGCAGCAGCTTGAATACATATTTGATTGCCTATACCAGAACTTGTTCCAGTTACTATAATAGTTTTCATTAAATAAGAATTGAAACTGGGTTTTCAATATACTCTTTCAGAGTCTTCAAGAATAGCGAACCTGTAGCTCCATCAACAGCTCTATGATCACATGCTAAAGTTAATTTCATAGTATTTCCAACTACTATATCTCCGTTCTTCACAATTGGCTTCTCAATGATTGCTCCTATAGAAAGAATAGCAGAATTAGGCTGATTAATAATGGAAGTAAAACTTTCAATTCCAAACATACCAAGATTTGAAATTGTAAAAGTGCTTCCTTCAATCTCAGCAGGTGTTAATTTTTTATTTTTTGCTCGTTCAGCAAAGTCTTTTATCTCACTATTAATTTCAGGTAAATCTTTTGAATTGGCATATTTAACTACAGGGACAATTAAACCATCTTCAACAGCAACAGCAACACCTAAATGAACATGATCATAAAAAACAATTTTTTCATCATACCATCTAGAATTTACTTTGGGATGTCTTGCTAATGTGAGTGAAACAGCCTTAGCTATGATATCATTAAATGAAATTTTTATGTTTTGGGTATTTACAAATTGTTTTCTAAAAGAAATCATATTATCCATCTCACATTCAATATTCAAGTAATAATGTGGAGCTGAAAACTTTGAGTCTGATAATCTCTTAGCAATAGCTTTTCTCATTGTAGAATTTTGAGACTCATTTGATGATTCTGTTACACTTGGTCTTGGTTGAATAAATTGAGAGTAATTAGTTGGCTTGTATGAATCAATATCTCTTTTTATGATTCTGCCATTATCACCCGAACCTTTAACTAATTTGATATCAATCCCTTTTTCGTCTGCTAGCTTTCTAGCAAGTGGTGATATAAGAATTCTATCTGTTGATTCATTGCTTAGGGATACTTGCTTTATTTCAAGCTTTGGCTCCTCCTCCACAACAGGCTTTGGCTCCTCCTCCACAACAGGCTTTGGCTCCTCCTCCACAACAGGCTTTGGCTCCTCCTCTGCAACACTACCACCTTTAATAATTGATGAAATATCTTCACCCTTTGATCCAATGACAGCAATTATACTATCCACAGGTGCGGTTGAGCCTTCATCTATTCCAATGTGAAGTAAAACACCATCATGAAAAGACTCAAACTCCATGGTAGCCTTATCTGTTTCAATTTCAGCTAAAATCTCACCTTCTTTAACTGAATCCCCTACTTTCTTAAACCACTTAGCAAGAGTTCCCTCTTCCATGGTATCACTCAATCTAGGCATATTTATAATTTCAGCCATATTAATCTATTTTATGTTCAATAAATGGATAATCTTTTTGCTCATAAACAACATCATACATAACAGACTTGTCAGGAAAAGGTGAAGACTCTGAAAATTCTTCACATTTTGCAATAATACTTTTTACCTTTTTGTCTATTTTTTCGATATCGGATTTTGTACCATATTTTTTTGATAGAATAATTTTTTCAACTTGAGTAATAGGGTCAATTTTTCTGTATTCTTCAACTTCCTCTTTTGTTCTGTACTGCTGGGCGTCGGACATTGAGTGACCTCTATATCTATAAGTTTTTACATCCAATAAAGAAGGACCTTTTCCTGATCTGGCATGCTTAGTACACTTATCAATAGCTTCGGCCACTTTAACAGGATCCATTCCATCTACAGGCATCGATGGCATTTCATATGGCTCACCCAATTTCCATAGATCCTCTTGACTAGTTGTCCTAGCTACAGATGTTCCCATTGCATATCCATTATTTTCAACAATATAAATAACAGGTAGTTTCCATAAAGCAGCAAGATTAATAGATTCATGAAATGCCCCTTGTCGTATTGCACCATCTCCTAGAAAACAAAGTGTAACACTATCTCTTTTAAAGTACTTATCTCCAAACGCTATACCTGTACCTAAGGGTATTTGTCCACCTACAATTCCGTGTCCTCCAAAGAAGTTATATTTTTTGGAAAAAATATGCATAGACCCACCCAGTCCACCTGAAGTTCCAGTTGCTTTTCCAAATAATTCAGCCATTACAAATTTAGGATCTTCACCTAACCCAATAGCATGCACATGACTTCTGTATGAACTTATCATACGATCTTTTTTTGGGTCAATTGAATGAAGACAACCAGCTAAAACAGCTTCTTGACCATTATATAAATGAAGAAATCCTCTAATTTTTTGTTGTATATATTTTGCTGCAAGTTTATCTTCAAACTTTCTCCATAAAAGCATGTTTTCATACCAATCTAAATAAGTCTTTCCAGTTATTTTTTTCATATAATAGAGTTGAGGTCTGTTAGTCAAAGACGAAGCAAAAATACTCATTTCTTTAGTATATTGCAATAAAATTAGATTGGAGACTAAAAATTTATATTCATTATTTACTTCATCAAAAGGAGTCTCAGTTGATACAAGAAATCTTATTAGAGGTCAAATTTTTTTTTCACTTAAAGGTGAGAATTTTAATGGAAATAATTTTGCTCTAGAGGCATTAGACAAAGGAGCAAGTTATAGTGTAATTGATGATAAAAGTATTTTAAATAAAAATCAAAATCTTATATATGTTGATGACTCCCTAAAATCTCTTCAGGAACTAAGTTCTTATCATCGGTCTCAATTTGACACAAAAATAATTGGAGTAACAGGAAGTAATGGTAAAACAACCACCAAGAATCTAATTCATTCAATACTGTCTCAAAAATACAATGTTATAAAAACAAAAGGTAATCTAAATAATCATATCGGGGTTCCTCTTTCTCTTTTTGATGTAAATGAAGAAGTTGATATTGCAATTATAGAGATGGGAGCTAATCATATTGGAGAGATAAAAAGTCTGTGTGAAATTGCACAGCCAGATCTTGGATTAATAACAAACTATGGTATGGCACATCTAGAGGGTTTTGGGGGATTCAAGGGAGTGATAGAAGGTAAAACTGAAATGTTTGATTACTTAACTCAAAATTATGGCCATATAATACTAAATAATGATGATGATCTACAAATAGAAAATTGCAAAGGTGATTTAGCAGTGACCTTTGGTGAAAAATTAGATTCAGAATTTGTATATAATTATTTTAAATTGGATGATAAATTAATTATTAAAAGTGATAATTATGAATTTCGATCTGAAATTTATGGTGATTTTAATTTTTCTAATCTAGCATCAAGCATAACAATTGGAAAGTTTTTTGATTTAACCAATGATGAGATTCAAAAAGGTCTTGATCTATTTGAAAACGATTCTAATAGATCTGAGATAATCAAGTTTGGTTCTAATAGAATATTCTTAGATGCTTATAATGCTAACCCAACAAGTATAAAAGCTGCAATTTTAAATTTTGACAAAGAAATAACTGCTAATAAGATATTAGTACTTGGTGATATGTTTGAGCTAGGTAAGTATTCTGATAAAGAACATCAAAATATTGTTGATTTAATTGATTATAAAAATTATATAAAAGTCTATCTAGTAGGTAACAACTTTTACAAGTGCAAAACTGAAGAAATTAAAATTGAAAAATTCCAGTCTTTAGATGAAATGACTAAATCTGTCAACTTAAATGATTTTGATTCAATGAACATTCTGATAAAGGGGTCAAGAGGAATTGGGTTAGAGAAACTAATCAGTCACTAGACCCTTTAATAATTTCATCAACAACATCAGGATTCAAAAGAGTTGATGTATCACCTAAATTATCAAAATCATTACTTGCAACCTTCCTTAGTATCCTTCTCATAATTTTACCAGATCTTGTCTTTGGTAACCCACTCACAATTTGAATTTTGTCGGGTTTTGCAATGGGTCCAATAACTCTTCTTACAACGGCTGTAATTTCAGTTTTAATTATTTCATCTGATGATTTAGAATTTACAATGACATAAGCATATATTCCTTCACCTTTAATTTCGTGTGGATAACCAACAACTGCTGATTCAACAACTTCTTCGTGTTCATTTATAGCATTTTCGACTTCAGCTGTTCCCATTCTGTGTCCGGAAACATTTATTACATCATCAACTCTTCCTAGTATTCTAAGGAATCCATCATGATCTCTTTTTACACCGTCCCCAGTAAAATACATCCCTTTATAATTAGAAAAATAAGTATTGATGCATCTTTGATGGTCTCCATAAGTAGTTCTAAGTATTGATGGCCAAGGGAACTTAATACATAAATTACCTTGAACATTGTTTCCATCTAATTCATTTCCGTCAGAATCAACAATTATGGGTTGAATCCCAGGTAAAGGGAGAGATGCATGAGCTGGTTTATTTGGTGTTATTCCAGCTAGAGCAGAAATCATTATACCTCCTGTTTCAGTTTGCCACCACGTATCGACCAAAGGACAATTTCCTTTTCCTATATTGTCGTGATACCAATGCCAAGCTTCTTCATTTATAGGCTCTCCAACAGATCCTATTACCTTCAATGATTCTAAAGAATTATTTTTTAAAGGTTCTAATCCATGAGCTTGAAGAGCTCTAATTGCAGTAGGAGCAGTATAAAACTGATTTACTTTATATTTATCAATAACATCCCAGAATCTACTAACATTTGGAAATGTTGGAACCCCTTCAAACATAACTGAAGTAGCACCACAAAGTAAAGGTCCATATACAATGTAAGAGTGGCCAGTTATCCAACCAACATCAGCAGTACACCAATAAATGTCGTTTTCATCATATTGAAATACGTTAAGAAAAGTATATGAAGAATATACCATGAAACCAGCAGAAGAATGAACAACTCCCTTGGGTTTTCCTGTTGAGCCTGAAGTGTATAATATAAACAGCATATCCTCTGAATCTAAAATCTCAGGATCACATTTTGATGAGACGTCACGTATACAATCATGCCACCAAAAGTCTCTCCCTGATGTCATATTGATTTTTTGTTTTGTTCTCTCTAATACAACAACGCTCTCAATTGTTTTACACTTTTCAAGTGCTTCGTCAACAACAGGTTTAACAGGAATTGTTTTATTACCCCTAAAATTGCCATCGGAAGTTAAAACCATTTTTGCTTGACAGTCATTTATTCTATCAGCAAGTGAAGTAGATGAAAAACCTGCAAAAACGACTGAATGAATAGCACCAACTCTAGCGCACGCTAACATTGCAATTGCTGCTTCAGGTACCATTGGCATGTATATAATTACTCTATCACCTTTTTTAATCCCCTTCTCTCTAAGTGCGTTTGAAAACTTACAAGTTTCCTCATAAAGCTCTTTATATGTTAAACGGATTGAGGGTTCATTTGGATCATTTGGCTCCCATATTATAGCTGTCTTATCACCTCGATCTTTTAAGTTCTTTTCAAGGATGTTTTCAGTTATATTAAGTTTAGCATTTTGAAACCACTTAATATCTACACTATCAAAATCCCAATCCAATACCTTATCCCACTTTTTTTTCCAAATAAAATTATCAGCTATTTCTGCCCAAAATTCCTCGGGATCTTTTACACTCTGTTCATATTTTTTAAAATAATCAAAAAGACTAGTAATTCTCTGCATATCTATTTAGGGTATCTAATACTTTCAACTAAATGTTTAATTTTATTTGGGGTTGGTTTCGTTACTCTAGAGACAATTAAAGATACAATAAAGTTAATAACCATTCCTATTGTACCAATGCCTTCAGGAGTAATTCCAAATAAATAGTTTTCAGGCAAACCTGGGCCCCCAAGCTGGGGTTTAAAGTAAAATATATATATAGTTGTAAAAACTATTCCAACTATCATTCCTGCTAAAGCTCCTTCTTTGTTCATTTTTTTATCAAAAATTCCTAAAATAATAGCCGGAAAAAAAGAAGAGGCAGCCAGACCAAATGCTAGTGCAACAACTTCAGCAACAAAACCTGGTGGGTTTAACCCTGCAAGACCAGCAGCAATAACTGCTACAGCTATAGAAATTCTTGCAGCCCATAATTCCCCTTTTTCAGAAATGTTTGGATTAATATTCTTTTTCAAAAGATCGTGTGAAATTGATGTTGAAATTACCAAAAGTAGACCAGCAGCTGTTGAAAGTGCTGCAGCGAGTCCACCCGCAACAATTAATCCAATTACCCAAGCTGGTAAATTAGCAATTTCTGGATTCGCTAAAACCATAATATCTCTATCTATAGTTAATTCATTCACTTGAGTATCAGCAACATATTGAATCACTCCATCTGCATTTTTATCATCAAATTCAAGAAGTCCAGTGTTTTCCCAATTTTTAAACCATTGAGGCATTTCAGCATATTTAGCATTTGATACTGTATTAATTAAATTCACTTTAGCAAATGCTGCAACGGCAGGAGCAGTTGTATAAAGTAATGATATAAATAGTAATGCCCACCCTGCAGAAATTCTCGCATCTCTAACTTTTGGAACAGTAAAAAACCTAACAATGACATGAGGGAGACCAGCGGTTCCAAACATTAGGGCTGCAGTAATGAAAAATACATTTATTAATGTTGTTTGGTTAATATCAGTATATTTTTCAAATCCTAGATCTACAGATAATTGATTTAAATTTTCTAATAGATATGTTCCATCTAAGGTTTTGCTTCCAAATCCTATTTGAGGTATTGGGTTTCCTGTAGCTTGAAGAGAAATAAAAATAGCAGGCACTGTAAATGCAAATATTAAGACACAATACTGTGCTACTTGAGTATAGGTAATTCCTTTCATTCCACCAAGCACGGCATAGAAGAAGACAATTCCTATCCCAATTATAACTCCTAAATCATAAGGTATCTCTAAAAATCTTGAAAATGCTACACCTACTCCTTTCATTTGTCCAACAACATATGTAAATGAGACAAAGATTGCGCAAATCAGTGCAACTGTTCTTGCTGTTTGAGAATAGTACCTTTCGCCTATAAAATCAGGGACAGTAAACTTACCAAATTTTCTAAGGTAAGGAGCTAAACATAGTGCTAATAAAACATATCCACCAGTCCATCCCATCAAATATTGCGAACCTCCATAACCAAGGAATGAAATTATTCCTGCCATAGATATAAATGAAGCAGCAGACATCCAATCAGCTGCAGTTGCCATTCCATTTATGACAGGATGGATTCCTCCGCTAGCAACATAAAATTCTTTTGTACTCTGAGCTCTAGACCATATTGCTATTCCTATATAAAGTGAAAAGGTTACACCAACTAACAAATATGTCCAAAATTGAGCATCCATATTATTCGTCTAGGTTATGTTCTTTGTCTAGTTTGTTCATCAAATAGACGTATATGAAAATTAATATTACAAATATGTAGATTGAACCTTGTTGTGCAAACCAAAATCCAAGAGGAAACCCTCCTAAAAAAATTGAATTAAGATCTTCTGCAAATAAAATTCCAAATCCAAAAGATGAAATAAACCAAATGGTTAAAAGAATTCTCAAATACAAAATATTTTTTTTCCAATATTTCTCTTTCATTTTATTTTTCAATTGCTGATAAATTTAATACAATAACATAAAAATTAATATTACTTTATTGTTACTGCTCATCAATATAATTTTTTGGAAACTTACCATGCTTTCTCATATCTTCTTTAGTCAATATTTTAAATGAGTCTGATTTTGAGCAATTCTTAAAAATTTCAAAAGATGCTTCTGGCATAGATGTAAGTTTTCTTGTATCTGTATTAATTAGGCCAAAAGCCAAATCAAGATGAGCAAGGTGATTACCATTATTATCATAGAAATTTTGAAATAAAGAAAAGAATCTTCCATCTTCGCTGTATCCATTTATTTCTACATCAATTCTAAATTCTACTTCCATTAAAATTTCTTTGTAATAATGTATATGTTCGTAAAACAATACTGGTCCAATTCTTAATTTTTCAAATACATCTTTATTTAGTTTAATCAGAGAGAAAAAAGATACTCTAGTATCAGCTGCATATTTTATGTATGCATGATTAGCAACATGCCAATTTGGATCTAAGTCTGTCCATGATGCATAAAAAGTTTTTTCAAATTTTTTCAATGTAAATATCTAATTGGTAAATTCAATTTAGGAAATTATTTTAAAAGAAACTCTCGCGATATCCCCAAAAAATATCAAAATAAAAAAATAAAAAACTTAAACTAATTAAAAATTTAATCACACTTCCTGCAATTACACCAACAAATGATCCAAAAGCAGGTTTTATTGAGTCCTGAAAGGATTTTTTTTCAGACATTTCACCTAATATTGCTCCCAAAAAAGGGCCAATAATAATACCTATAGGCCCTAAGATTATTAGAGCCACAACCAAACCGACAGTAGTTCCAATTTGGCCAGATCTAGTTCCACCTAACTTTTTTACACCTAATATTGGAATAATATAGTCTAAGATTCCAACAGATATTGCCACGGTTAAAGTTATTAAGATGAAGTTTAAGTTAAATTCAACTACTGAAGTTAAATTTAAAAGTAAAATACCCAGCCAAGCAGTTGCTGGGCCAGGTATTATTGGTATAAAGCTTCCGGCTATTCCAATTAAGCACAACAGAAACCCTATTATTAGTATGAATAAATCCAATTTATATTTTAATTCTGAGATGAAGGTCTTGCCTTTTCATAAAATATTATTCTGGAAAGTTTATCCTCTGTAAATTGAGCGTCAACCATTAGTAAACGAGATTGTTCACCCTCTTCAGTAGTAGTATCTTCAACAGAGCCTGCAATTATCCAAACCTCTGCGTTATTAACTCCTACATATGGCAATGCCCAATACATATTGAGCTCAGGATCAAGAGTAAAATAGTTTTCAAGACCTTGTCTATGAGCTTCCTTACCCTCTATTAAAGTTCCGTCAGGTAAATCAAGAATAACACCATCAGTCTCGTAGGATAAAACTTTATCTATATCTTTCTCGTTATGAGCTTCAAGCCATTCTTTAAATATATCAGTATAATCGTCTGAAGCGTTAACAAATTTTTCGTTACCGTCTTCTGCTATCCAGTATCCTGAGCCTTTTGGTTCTTCAACTGGCATTTCACATGATGCAAGTAAAATTGCAAATAATAAAATATATTTTTTCATTGTGTATGATTTATAATTAAGTGTTAAATTTAATAAAATATAAACAATGGCGAGAACTCCCTCAAATATGATTTCTCTTGGATCTATTGCTCCTGATTTTAATCTAATTGATGTGACATCTGATTCGAATTTTTCTTTAAAAGAAAATAAGGGGACTATAGCAACAGTTATAATGTTTATATGTAATCACTGTCCATACGTTAAACACGTAAACCCAACAATAAGTAAATTAGCTAAAGAATACCAAGGTGATGAAATAAAATTTATTGCTATCTCTAGTAATGATGTTGTCAATTATCCTGAGGATAGTCCTGAAAAAATGAAAAAAAATGCTATTGAAAATGATTTTAATTTCCCGTATTTATATGATGAAAGTCAAAAAGTAGCTAAAGCATATGATGCAGCATGTACTCCAGATTTTTATGTATATGATGATAACCTTAAATTAGTTTACAGAGGACAACTTGATGATTCGAGACCAGGTAACGAAATTGAGTCCAATGGGAATGACATTAAAAATGCAATTGATTGTCTTATAAATGGTATTGAAAATAATGATCTTCAGAAACCAAGTATTGGTTGTAATATAAAATGGAAATAAAAAAATCAGACTTAATAGATTGTCATAATCGTATTAAACCATTTATTCATAATACCCCTGTTTTAACATCAAATTACATTAATGAGTTTACAGAGGCTGAAGTCTATTTTAAATGTGAAAATTTTCAAAAAATGGGTGCATTTAAAATGAGAGGTGCAGCAAATGCAATTCTTAGACTTTCTGATGAACAGAAAAGTAACGGTGTTGTTACTCATTCTTCAGGGAATCATGCTCAGGCAATTTCACTAGCTGCAAAAAAAATTGGAATAAAGGCATACATAGTTATGCCTTCAAATGCACCAGAAATAAAAAAAGAGGCAGTTAAAGGTTATGGCGGGGAGTTAATTGAGTGTGAGCCAAGTCTTAAGGCTAGAGAAGCAGCAGCTGAAGATTTAGTAGATTCAAAGAGTGCTACTTTTATTCATCCTTCCAATAATATGGATGTTATACTAGGGCAAGGAACTGCGGCTAAAGAGCTTATAGAACAGTATGGATCTTTTGATCATATTTTGGTTCCAATAGGTGGTGGAGGTCTTATAGCTGGAAGTGCCTTAGCAGTAAAATATTTTGGAAATAATTGTACAGTTATTGGTACAGAACCTTTTGAAGTCGATGATGCCTACAGATCTTTAATAAGTGGTAAAATTGAGACTAATATTTCTACTAACACAATTGCTGATGGTTTAAGAACTCAGCTTGGAGATAAAAATTTTCCTATTATTCTTAATGAAGTAAAAAAAATTATAAGGATTACAGAAGATGAAATAATTGATTCAATGAAATTAATTTGGCAACGTCTTAAGATAATATGTGAACCTTCTTGTTCCCTTCCATTAGCTGGAATCTTAAAAAATAAAAATGATTTTAAAGGAAAAAAAATTGGAGTTGTTATTACAGGAGGTAATATAGATTTAAGTAATCTTCCTTTTTAAGAGAGTTTTCTATAACCCCATAATGAGACTAAAAACATAAGGATACTTCCCCAACCAAGGAAGATAAAAGGAGAGCTAGGAATAAGGAAATATGCCATTGTCTGCGCAGATATAACCATTAACCCAATACAAATTAGTAAGTTTCTTGCAAAGGCTTTATTTTCAATAAATTTTGTTTTAGCAAAAGAGACTATAAAAAGACCTATTATACAAACCCAAAGACCAAAGAAACGATAGATTTGCTTGAGGTAACCTGGGAGAGTCTCATTAATTTCTTCATTAAATAATTGATCAAAAGTCATATTGAGCCTTTCTTCATTTGCAACTTTATCAACCATCCAAGGCTCGTCAACTAGCATCCATCTTAATCCAAGAACGATAAAAATAATTCCTATTGTAACTATTGGTGCTAAAAATATTTTTTTTGTCATAGTGGGTGATACTGGATTCGAACCAGTGACCCCTACCCTGTCAAGGTAGTGCTCTAAACCAACTGAGCTAATCACCCTAGCATTGCAAATTTAAAAGATTTCTTTATACTTTTGATTAATGAAACATTTATCTAAAAAGGATTTTGACGACTTACAGAAATTCTATAGGATCAATCTTATAAATTCATGTACGGGGTATAAATCTGCCAATCTTATTGGTAGTATCTCAAAAGAAGGAGTTGAAAATGTTGCTGTTTTCAGTTCAATTACTCACCTTGGTAGTAATCCTGCAATGCTTGGTTATATTTTAAGGCCAACTACTGTTCCTAGAAATACATTTAAGAATATTAAGGAAACT
>Ga0208390_1000165_pt1 | contig 21258 bp, 21 predicted proteins | sample Knorr_S7_td_Surf_FD_185594 | JGI IMG/M metagenome (GOLD analysis project Ga0208390, IMG submission 185594) | Marine microbial communities from Southern Atlantic Ocean transect - Knorr_S7_td_SurfaceA_ad_6m_LV_A (SPAdes) (version 2) | ecosystem: Environmental > Aquatic > Marine > Oceanic | place...
TTAAGCAGAGTTTATGCCACAGGCAAATCAAATGGGGGCAAAATGAGCTATCACTTAGCCTGTAATTTAGGTTACAGAATCGCAGGAGTAGCTTCTGTGGGTGGCTCCATGACACCAAATACTTATGCAACTTGTAGCCCTAATCAACCCACAGCAATAGTTCACATTCATGGAAGAGATGATACGGTTGTTCCCATTGATGGTAATGGGCGCTCTACTCCTCTGACCGATATGATAGATTATTGGAAAAACTATAATGGCTGTGATCAAGAGACCGTTTTTGTTATTCCTGATCTCAATGACGATGGTTATGGAGGCTCACTTTATCGATATCATGGATGTTTGAATAATGTTGATGTTCAGCTCTTCCTTATGGATCAAATAGCCCATGATTGGCCAACAGATCTAAACGATTACGATATTATTGCTGCTGATGAAATCTGGGATTTTCTAAAAGAGTTTGATATCAATGGCAGAATTGCTCAATAGTACACAATTTTCGCAACTTATTTAGATTCTAAATCTTCAAGCTTCTTTTCAATTTCATCCAACTTGGCAAGAATTTGGTGAAAGAAATTTCTGGCTTCTGTTGGGCACTTCTCAAAAAAATGCTCACTTAATTTCATTAAGTCTTCGTCTTTCATAATTTTATTTTAGCAAAATTGGTAGGGATGGAGGGAGTCGAACCCCCACGCCTTACGGCACTGGAACCTAAATCCAGCGTGTCTGCCAGTTCCACCACATCCCCAGTAGATTGCTTATTCTATATGACAAAGGCAAGGATTAAACCCAAAACGGCAAAAATAACCCACATTATTGTTTCGTTTTGATTGCCCTTTTTAAACGCCATATAGCCTAAAACCCAAAAAAGAATTGGTGAAAGCAGTAGGAAAGCTTTACCAACTAATATAGCTACTGGTATTAAACAAATAACTAAAAATATCTTAAAAAAAGTTTCATTAAGGAGACTGTTCATTACTCCCCTCCTCCTTTATTGCTTTGAGTTCAGTTTCAATTGCCTGCAAATCTCTTGTTAAACCATTAAGCCTATTTAAGACATCTGCAACTTTTTGATTATTTTGAATCCTATAAGAATCAACAGCATCAATAGATGACTGATTGGTTTCTATTACTTGTTTTTGTTTATTTAACTCGTTCGTGAGAAGAGTAATTTTTAATTGTAAATCTTCTGCTAATTGAATTTTTTGATTGATAGAGGACAGCTGATCCTCTAGTCCAGTCGAAACTGCTTTTAGAGTTTGTAAATTCTTTTCATTTTGTGAAGACTTAGTTTCTTGTTTTTTAAAGTTATCAAGATAACCCTTTCTGTGGCCCCAAAGTTTTCTCACCTCTTTATCTAAAAAAGCTATTTGATCAGTCATGGTCTCCATATTTTGTTCAGAATCCTCATTTGTAATCGAGAGTTTTCCTTCTATAACCTCAATTTTTTCACCAACTGCTGCGAGAGCTTCACTATTGGAATTTTTTTGCTCCTCAATATAGAAATACATACCTAAAAGACAGGCAATAACAATTACTATCAGTAAGGCACTGAACATAAATTGACCATCGCCCTTAGATTTTCGTCTGGGCGGTATTCTTGTAGGCTGACTCATAAGTAGTATTCTAAAGCAAAAATTACTCTTGTGAATAAACTTAGATTAGACTGGTGATATGAACTACAACAATAAGAGTGAAATACTTAAAAGAGCAAATTTTTTGCTGAAAGATGGTGTTAAGAACAGAGAATCTTTGTTTCATACTCCAATTATTAGTACTTTTGCAGATCAGGATATTTCATCAAGGGTTATGGTGCTACGTGATCATAATGCTTCGCAGAGAACGATTAGATTTCACTCTGATTTTCGCTCTGATAAGGTCCAAGAACTCATTGATAATCCAAAAACATCGATCATCGGATATGATCCAGCTTTAAAAACTCAAATAAGGTTAATTGGTAGATCCATAATTAATCATCAAAATAAAAAAAGCTTAAAGGCTTGGAATGAATCTCAAGCAATCTCAAAGAAATGCTACTCAGTAAAAGATGGGTCAAGCCAAAAAGCTAATAAACCAGAAATTTATGACTTTCACATAAAAGATATCAAGCTCGAGGAAGGGTATGCAAACTTTTGTACCATAGAAGTTGCCTATCACACCTTAGAGTTTCTTTATTTACAACGACAAGGGCATAGAAGGTGTAAATTTGTTTGGGATGCTAAAGGAAAACTAAGCAGTACTTGGTTGGTGCCTTAATTGACAAGTTCGGACAAGAAACTTTGCACGTACTTTGAGATTTGCTCTTGATCCAATTTAAGTTCTTTATCAAGGTATTGAGTCGATCTTATTCCAGTCCACAATGGGTCTCCGTTTTCGACATCATATAAAGTTAATCTCAATATAGATCTATCGCCTTGATACATTGGATCATCATAAAATGGGTCGTAATAGTAATACGGATATCTTCTTGCACTTCTTCTCTTGTTTTTCTTGTCAACAGAAAGTGAAATTACCGCCTTAAAGTCTGGGTCATCTAGGTTTTCTGTCAGCCCAAGGTTTTGCAACTGCTCACTAAATTCTTTCTTAAAACCAGCGTTAGTAAAAGGGCTTACTTTCACTTCTTCGCTTTTGTCGGATATCACGACAACAAAACTATCGAAGTCTTGCAAATCAAAAGTGCTGACCTTTTCTACGCTTACGGGGTTGGAACTACATCCAACAATCACTATTAATGATAGAAGTGCTAATATTTTTTTATACATACTTTATTTATGACTTAAATTATATATATTAGTTCAATTGAAATTTTTCAACCATGAACAGCTATAAACTTTTAGAAAAGAAAAATAATCCATCCTTGGGCTTCGAAGCAGAGCGATATTTACTCGATGAATACAACTCTGAACACATTCATCTTAAAAACAAATCCAAAGAGCTTGTCTTTATGGTCATGTTTAGAACAATTCCTGAAGACTCCACAGGAGTAGCACATATTCTCGAGCATACTACTTTATGTGGATCTGAAAAATTTAAAGTTAGAGATCCTTTTTTTATGATGCTTAGAAGATCAATGAGTACATTTATGAACGCTTTTACTGCTAGTGATTGGACTGCTTATCCATTTGCGACTCAAAGTAAAAAAGATTTTTTTAACTTATTAGATGTTTATCTGGATGCGGCATATTTCCCTTTATTGGAAGAAGAAGATTTCATGCAAGAAGGCCATAGACTTGAATTTTCCAAATTTGATAAAAGCAGTTCAGATTTAGAATACAAAGGTGTTGTGTTTAATGAAATGAAAGGCTCTATGAGCAATATAACTAATACTACATGGCAAGCTTTAACAAAAAACTTATTTCCTGACCTTACTTACAAACATAATAGTGGTGGTGAACCTAAGGATATTACCAATCTGACTCATGGGTATCTTAAAGATTTCCATAAGAAATTTTACCATCCCTCAAATGCTACATATTTCACCTGGGGTGATGTAGATGCGAAAGAAATTCAATCATTTATTGATAAAAAGTTATCGAAAAAGTTTAAAAAAGTTGATGAAAAGAATATTGAAGTTGTTGAGCAACAGAAACCATTTTCAAAACCTGTAAACGCAACTGAATCATTTAATCCAGTTTCACAAGAACAATCAGGGTATCAAAACTATGCTGCTTGGGTGCTTGGTGAAAGTTTTGATATCAATCAATTATTAGAAGCCCACTTAGTTTCACTGTTGCTGATGGATAACTCTTCATCACCTCTTTACGGAGCTCTGGAATCAAATGATGTCGGCAAATCACCAGCACAAATTCTAGGCTTAGAGGACAGCATGAGACACCTTGTTTTCATATGTGGAATAGAAGGAACTGAGGCGAATAGTCAGCCAAAATTTGAAAAACTTCTCGATAAGACTTTTAAAGAAATCGTCAAGAAAGGTTTTTCAGAAGAACAAGTTTCATCGGCTTTGTATCAATTAGAGCTTAATAGAAGAGAAATTTCTGCAGCTTCATTACCTTATGGTTTGCAAATTCTCTTATCAATGGCACCAGGTTCACTCTATAAGTCAAATCCCTTGGAACTCTCAAATGTAGACGAGGCACTTACAAAATTAAAAGAAAACGTTAAGAAAAAAGATTTTTTAACTAATCTAGTAGAGAAATTCTTCATCTCAAATAATCACAAAGTAAGTCTCGAAATGAAACCAGATACAGATTTGATAAATAAGAAAGAGGGGGAATTAAAGAAAATTCTTGAGAACATAAAATCTTCAATGAGCAGCAAAGAAAAGCTCGATTTAGTCAACCAATCGAAAAATTTAGCCGACAGACAAAATGCTATTCCTAATAAAGATGTTCTACCTAAACTTGAGTTAAATGATGTTCCTAAGAATATTGATTTTCCAAAGACAAAAAAATTAACAACTTTTGGTTATTCACCCATCTTCTACCAACAACCAACAAATGGTTTAACCTATAATCTTATTTCCAAAGAGTTAGTAGTTGAATCGCAAGATGAGCTTGATGCTTTAATGATACTTTCATCCTTACTAGGTAAAGTTGCAGCTGGCGATAAAGATCATATTCAATTACAACAAGAAATTTCTAAAATATCAGGTGGTATATCAGCTTCAAATCATTTTTTCTATGACAAAAATGAGGAAGTTAAAGGCAAAATGAGCTTATCGGCAAAATTCTTGCCTGAAAATACTGTTGATACAACAAAGCTTATTTTTGAAATTTTTAATAAAACAAATTTTGATCTTCACGAAAGGGTTAAAGAATTAATGTTTCAAAATTTCATGGGTTTTCAGCAATCAATAGTTGAAAATGGCCATAGATTTGCAATGCTAGGAGCAAGCTCATCACACAATAAGCTTTCTTACCTTCAAGAATCAATGGGTGGATTGAGTGCGATCTCAAAATTTGCGCCATTTGTAGCAAATCAAGATGATTTAATGAAAAAAGAAATCGAAAAGGTTGAGGCCATGCATAGAAAATTAGAATCAATGAAAAGCGAATTGCTTTTTGTTTCAAATGAGAAATTAACTAATGATCAAATAAATACGATAAGGCAAATTGATTTCAAGAAAGATGGGAATTCTAAGGTTGACATTGACTTCACGAAAACATTTAACAAAATTGTTTTTCCGATAAATACACAAGTTAACTTTTCAGCTATGTCCTTAGATGCGCCAATCTATGATGTTAAAGAATCACCAAAGTTCATCCTATTATCTAGTTTGATGAGAAATGAATTTCTTCATAAAAGAGTTAGAGAACAAGGTGGTGCCTATGGTGGTGGTGCTTCATATGATCCATTCTCAGGCACGTTCAAATTTTTCTCTTATCGTGATCCAAGATTCATGGAAACAATAGAGGATTTCCAAAGTGCTATTAGCTGGGCAGCCTTGGGTAGTTTCGACGATAATATGATTTTAGAGAGTAAACTTTCAGTCCTATCTGATATTGATAAGCCCGCCTCACCTGCTGGTGAAGCATTCAAAGACTATAGATTATCAAGTGAAGACAAAACACAAAATATGCGTGAAACCTACAGAAAAAATATTTTCTCCGTTACTAAAGATGATTTAGTTGAAGCAGCAAATACTTTGAAATCAAAACCATACAGCGTCTTTTCAATTATTAATCCAAACTTAGAGAAAACCGCTCAAGAAAACGGTTTCTTAATTAAAAGAATCTAGAAGATATCCCAAAAACCCCTTTTTTCTTTCAAAGGGCAATTTTTTAATTGTCTTTCATACCTAACAGCATTATATTTGACCTTCTTAGCAACATCGACAAGCCAGTCTTTATCTTTATAGCTTCTCCTTTTATAGCCTCCATAGCCTTCATGATAGGCCAAATATAGTTTGTCTACTTCATAATTTCTGATACGTACTGAAGAGGCTTTTGATAAATACCAACCAATAAAATCAACTGAACTGTCAAAATTTGATCTGTTGGCTCTGTTCTGGCCTGTTTCTTTTTGATATTCCTCCCATGTACCTTCAATTGCCTGAGAATACCCTTTCGCTGAAGTCGGCCTTTTCCATGGAATAAAACCTAGTATTTTTTCTCTTTCTGGGGCTGCATTAGAATCAAATGAAGACTCTTGTCTTATTATAGCCATCACAGTACTCGGATCTGCATTCCACTTTTGCTTAGCTTCTAATAATGAATTTTGCCATCTAGGATTTTCGTTCAAGATATCACAAATATCGTCTTGATTTGAAGGAATGCTGCTTGCACAGGAAGTAACAGCTGCAAAAGTTAAAAATAATATTATTATTTTCATATTTTTAAAAAATCTTTTATTTTTGTCTCGTCTATTAATTCTACGCCAAGTTCTATAGCTTTCTTATACTTAGAGCCAGCTTTTTCACCATAGAGAAGGTAATTTGTGTTTGAACTAATACTGCTTGAAGGAATACCGCCCTTTGATTTGATAATGTCTTTTAATTCATCGCGGCTAAACTCTGAAAAAGACCCTGTAATTACGATTTTTATTCCATCAAGATGGCTATCTCCTGAAGCAATGTAATTTTCAATTTCAATTTGATCAAGAAGCTCATCTATACCGATTGGATCATTTTTGAAAAATTCGATGATATTTTTTGCGACAACCTCACCAATGCTGTCCAGCTGCATAAGGTCTTCAAACGATGCGCTTCTCAGTTTTGGAAATTCTTTAAAGTGTCGAGCTAGCGATGATGCAGTAGTCTCTCCTACTTCAGGTATTCCGAGAGCATTTATTAAAGTTTCCAACTTAGGTTTTCTAGCGTTATCAATGCTTGCAAAGAGATTATCAATCGATTTTTCTCCAAAACCTTCAAGATTTTTAAGTTCCGCTTCATACTGTTTTAATTTGAATAAGTCTGCAACTTTTTTTACGTAGCCAAGATTTATCAGATGGATATTAATTTTATAACCCAAGCCATCAATGTTCATCGCTTTCCTTGAAACGAAATGCTCGAAATAACCAAACAACTGTGCAGGACAATTCATGCCTGCATCACATCGAAGAAATGGGCCTTCCTCTTTAAGTTTATTACCACATGACGGACAGAATTCAGGTACCTTTACTGGAGTTTCAGAACCATTTCTTACATCCTGATTAACTTTTGTGATTTGAGGTATTACGTCCCCTGCTCTTTTAACAAGAACAGTATCATTCACTTTAATATCTAATCTTTTTAGTTCATCTAAATTATGTAAAGTTACATTTGAAATATTGGCACCGGATATTAAAACTGGTTCGATTGTTGCATAAGGTGTGACAATGCCTGTTCGACCAACAGAAAATAAGACATCGTTTACTTTAGAAAATTTTTCTGAAGCAGGAAATTTCCATGCGACTGCCCATCTTGGAGCTTTTGAAACGAAACCTAATTTTTCTTGAAGATTAAAATCGTTAACTTTTACAACAGCACCGTCAATCTCATAATTCAATGCTTCTCTAGAATCTAAAATTTTCTTAACTGCATTTGATGCTGTGATTGCGTCACCAAATGTTATCAAATCATTGTTAGGTAAATTATTCTTTTTGAGGAAAGTTAAAAAATCTTTGTGGCTCTCAATTTTAAAATCATCTGAACATCCGCCCAATGCATAAAGAAATATATTTAAGGGTCTTTGTTTGACAACTTCACTATCTAAGTTTCTTAAGGTACCTGCTGCTGCATTTCTTGGGTTGATAAATACTTTTCCGCCGTCTTTTTCGATAGACCGATTAATTGAATTAAAATCATCTAAATTAAAAAATATTTCTCCTCTTAGTTCTACTATTTTTGGAACATTGAATGAAATTGAGTGAGGAATTTTGTCAATTGTTTTGATATTTTCTGTGACAACTTCTCCTACTTCACCGTCACCCCTTGTTACCGCTTTAGTTAAAATACCGTCTTCGTAAGTTAGAGAAATACCGATTCCATCGAACTTTGGTTCAACTGCAAAAATTATTTCATTGACATTAACTCTTTTTAAGATTCGTTCTTCAAACTTTTTAAATTCTTCGTCATTGAAGACATTAGATAAAGAAAGCATTGGCTTCAGGTGTTGATGTTTTTCAAAACCTTTTGATGGTTTAGATCCAACTGTTTTTGTTGGAGAATCTTCACTTTCACCTTGTTCTGCCTCCAACGATTTTAATCTCTGATAAAGGGCATCGAATTCGGCGTCACTAATTTCTGGATTATCCTCAGAATGATATAGAAAATTGTGTCGTTCTATTTCTTTTTGAAGTTTTTTGATTTCATCTTTAACTGACATAAGAACCTGTTTTCAAATCAACCTTACTTGCTGTATCTCTGTAATTGCTAATTGTCTGTTCAGATAAAGAATTAAAATTATCGTCCAATAATTTCATATCAAAAGATTGTGCAATCTTTCTTCCAATGGAAAGCATTTGATCAAAAGTTTTTGTTGCATTGCGTTGGCCCTTAAGATGAAGAACAATTGTCATTAAAGATATAAGATCATTCTCGTGAAACATTCCTGGCTTCTCACCATTCAAAATTTTAAAACCTTTGAAATTTGAATTGTCCTCTGACTCAAAGTATCCGTCTTTAAAAACTAGATCATTTACAGCCAACTTCTGCTTAATGAGATCAAGCTCAGGCTTATTTTCTAGTTTAGCTGCAAGATGTAGAACGATGAATTTACCCTCATTTTCGTCAATAAGATTTAGTTCAGCTTGTTTAGGCGTTCTAACTTCATTTACTTCTTCATCATCAATTTTTTTCGGTTCTTTGCTGAAAAAATTAAAATTTTCTCCTAATTTTTTAGAAAGCTTTATATTTCCTCTTTCTTGGTAAATCTTATATAACTTGAAAGATAGTATGCCAATTATTATAAAAACTAAGATGGCATAAATGATGTATTGATAGAGTGGATTCAAGATTGTGCTAACTCCATTGCTTGTTCGACATCTACTGATACAACTTTCGATACCCCCAGATCTCGCATTGTTACACCAAGTAAATGAGTGCTTTTTTCCATTGAAATTTTATTATGCGTTACAAAGATGAACTGCACTTTTTCTGACATCTCATTTACTAAGTTTATAAATCTTGCAGTATTTTCATCATCCAGAGGTGCATCTACCTCGTCTAACAAGCAAAATGGTGCTGGATTAATCGAGAATAATGAGAAAACAAGAGCCAAAGCTGTAAGCGCTTTTTCTCCTCCAGAAAGCTGAGAAAGTTTTACATTCTTTTTGCCTGGCAGTCGGGCCATAAGGATTAAACCTGAATCCTCAGATTTATCCAATAAATCCAACTTGCAAAATCCACCCCCAAAAAGTTTTGGAAACATATCTTCAAGATGTTTATTTACAGAATTTAAACAGTCATGAAAAGATTTATTAGATTCACGATCAATCTTTTTAATTGCCTCATCAAGCTTATTTAATGAAACTTCTAATTCTTCAATTTGACCACTTAAAACTTCTTTTCTCTGCACTTCAGCTTCAAGGGTCTCTGGAGCCGCAAAGTTAATAGGCCCTAAATTCATTATCCTTTTTTGAAGTTTTTCTAGATCAACAATAATCTCTTCTTTCTCGCCTTCTATGTCCTTAATTTCTGAAAAACTTTCAAGTTTTTCTTGCTTTTCTTTTACCTCTATTTCAATACTTCTCTTGTTAAGTTCCTTCTCATTTCTTTGATGAACTATTCGGTCTTTTTCTGTTTCTAATTTTGTTATTTCTGATTCAAATTCTCTCAACTCTTCATTTGCTCTATCTTGGTTTCCTTTTAATTCCATGACCTTTAACTCTTGATTCTTTCTTAGCTCAATAAAAGTTGTTAATTCAGATTTTTCTTTATTTAAATCTTTTTTAAGATTTTCTATCTCGCTAATAATATGTTTGTTTCGCTCAACAAATTGTAATTTTAAGGAATCTATCTTTTCGGTGGCATCGCCACTTTGCCCCTGTGCCATTTTGAAACCTTTTTTCCAAAAGCTTTCAAAGCCATATATCAATGTTTTCTCATCATTAGGAGTTAAACTAGCTTCAAGTTTTGTCAGTACTTTCTGAGCCTCTGCTTTGATGTTTTCTGTTATTTTAGAATCTAATTCTTTTGCATCTTTATCATTGCCTTGCATTTCTTTTGAGAGGTCTTCTAGGTTTTGAACATTTTTTTTCTCTTCGCTTATTAGTTCATTAATTCTGACATTAACTGTTCTTTCCTTCTCTTCAATTAGAGATATCTTTGCTCCAGCTTCAAAGAAGTTCCTTTGCTCTTCCTCAAGCTCCTTTAAACCTTCCATCAATTTTGTCTTTACCACATCTCTTTTAGCAACAAAATTTAATCTATCACCATCAATTTTCTCTAAATCTTTATCAATGGAATCATTTTCTTTTTGCGATTCATTCATAGAGTTTAAGAGGACTTTTAGGTCATCATTTACTATAAATTTTTGAAATTCTTGTTCTTTAGTCCTTAGCTTTTTATACCTTGAAGTTAAGTTAGCCTCTGCCTTTAATCTTCTAATTGATCTTTTAACTTCATCTTCTAAATCTTTCAATCTTGAAATATTTTCAGACGTTCTTCGTATTCTTGATTCAGTTTCTCTTTTTCGTTCTTTATATTTTGATATTCCAGCAGCCTCTTCTACATAACTTCTTAACTCTTCGGGCTTTGCTCCAACTAAATTTGAAATAATTCCCTGTTCAATAATTGCGTAGCTGTTTCCACCCAATCCAGTTCCTAGGAACAAATCTTGAACATCTCTTCTTCTGGCAACAGCGTTATTTATAAAATAAGTTGATTGGCCATCACGACCCATTTCTCTTTTAACGCTTACCTCATCAAATTTAAGGTATTCTCCACCAAGAAAATTTTCTGAGTTGTCAAAAGATAGTTCGACTGAACAGTGGCTAACAGGTTTTCTTGAATCAGAGCCATTGAATATTACATCTTGTAAGCTTTCACTTCTTAGACTTTTTGCAGAAAGCTCTCCTTTCACCCATTTTATGGCATCAATGATATTAGATTTACCACATCCATTTGGGCCAACGATACCGCACATGATTCCTGGAAAATCAATTTCGATTGGGTCTACAAAACTTTTAAACCCTGCTAATTTTAAGCTTTTTAGTCTCATTTGGATCTTTTAATAGTATATGTGGTAACTAACAAGATGGATATAAGTAAAACCATTAAAGGAATAAGAAATAAGGTTTTATTTTCATTAATGTCTGTCTTCAGAATCACATAATTTCCATAACGTTCTTCCATTAAATTAAAAATTTCGTCATCCGTGTAACCCTCTCCAATTAAATCAGCTATTTCTTGTTTTAAATCTTTAGATATTGGAGCGTTGGAACTATTAATATTTCCATATGAGCATTTTGGACACCTTATATTCTCTGATAGATAGTCAAGTCGCTTCAATTGATCGGCATTTAAATTTTCATACAAATTGTCTGCAGCAATTGGCAATGTAAAGATAAAAAAAATCTTAAAAATATGGAGCAAATTTTTCATTCCAAACCTCTAAATTAACTTCTCCTATTCTGTGGCTCACAATCTCACCGTCGATCACCAAAAAAGTTTCTGGAGCTCCTGTTACACCAAGTTTTAAGGAAATATCTCCAGATAAATCAAAAATTGAATACTCATAAGGGTCGCCATTTTTGTCTAGATAATTCATGGCATTAAAATTTTGATCTTTATAGTTGATGCCTATCAGTTTGACATCTTTAGACTCAGTTATTGATTTTAAAAAAGGGTGTTCAACCAAACAGGTGATGCACCAGCTCGCCCATACATTTAAAAGAACTTTACCTTCTGTTAGCGACTTAAACGGTATTATATTTCCATCTAAATCATAAATTTTTTCAGAAATAATTAATTTTTTACCCTCTTGGGTTTTGATTGTTTGCAATTCATCAGTTTGAACAAGAGACAAGCTGAAGATTGATAGCATCATTACCAAAAGAGCTAAAATTAAAACTAAAAAATACCTAGTAACCATGCCTTCTTATTGTCCCATAAAGCATGGAGAAGAGTAATAAGATTGAAGAAATCCAAATCAACATTATCCCATAATTTATTGAATATCTGATTGACCATGATCCATCTTGAAATCTATCGCCTAGTACAATGTGGTAATCTCTTTGAATAGTTGAAACAATACCAGTTTCTGAAGTTATAACACCACCAATTTTGTAGACTCTTTTCTCAGATTTTAAATTACTTTGTGTTTTCCCAGATTGGATAGAAAAATTAGCAACAACTGTGTCAAAGTTCATTTCTCCTTCAACGTCAACGGAATCTAACCTCACTACTGTATTTGAAAATTCAACTTCCTCACCTGGTTTTAACCTAACGTCCAAACTTTCTGAAAATTGATGATTTGCTATTACGGCAAATGTTAGAAGAACTACAGATAAGTGTCCTAGGACTTTGTGAGCAATATTAATTTGTCTTTTAGTAACTAATTCAACTAATGCTTTTAGAAGCAAAATTGATAAAACCAAAGCAATAAAGTATAGACCTACGCTTAATGCGCTTATTTTTAAAAAATCAATAATTATTACGACTAGAGCAATCGAAAGAACCCAGAGTAAGAATTTTCTTTTATTGATTTTTAGTAGTTTTGGAAATTGCTCAACTGAAAATAATGTAATCAAGATTAAAACTAATGGAGTAATTAAACTAGAAAAGTAATTAGGTCCAATACTTAATTTCTGACCGTAAAAAACTTCTGTAACAATTGGATATAGCGTTCCCAAGAAAACAATCAACAAGATTGCTAATAACACAACATTATTTAAGACTAAAAGATATTGTTTAGATAGCAATTTTGGCCATTCACTTTGCAAGAATACACTTTTTGAGAAAAATAATGCGAGTGAAGCAAATGCAAAAACCCCAAACAAACTAAGGAGAAATACACCTCTGGAAGGATCTGAAGCAAATGAGTGGACGCTATTTAATATCCCCGATCTAACCACAAAGGATGCAAGGATTGTGAGAAGAAATGTGCTTATACCCAAGAATACCATCCATGAAAGTAAGATTTTATTTTTACTAAAAATCAGTGAGTGAGTAAAAGCTGTCCCTGCAAGCCAAGGCAGCAAAACTACATTTTCAACAGGGTCCCAAAACCAGTACCCTCCCCAACCTAACTCATAATAAGCCCAAATTGAGCCAAGTAGAATTGCAAAAGTTAATGTGAACCATGATACTCCTGCCCAAAGCTTGAGACTCTGAAATAATTTTTTATCAAAGCCAATAAACATACCAGCTATAACTAAACTAAAGGTCACGGCATAGAAAACATATCCAGCAAAGAGAACCGGAGGATGTATTACCAATAAAGGGTCTTGTAATAGTGGATTTAAATCTGTGCCATTATTTGGTAAAACGTCAAAGGTTAAAAATGGATTTGAAGTAAAAATCTGGAAAACTAAATAAAAGAATAAAATAAAAGCAAGTGTTGCATTTGATATAGGCATCCAATCCTGCCCTGAGAAAAAAAAATTATTGATAAACATGCTTCCAGATAAAAATAAAATCATCAGAAGAAATGAGCCCTCATGCGCAGACCAAAAAGCTGAGATTTTATAGAAAGTTGGCAGAAGTATGCTGGAATTTTCAAAAACATAGATAAAGGAAAAATTGTCTTCTAAAAACTGTAAAAATAAATAGCCACAACAAATTATTAAGGTAGCAAAATTTGCAAGAACTAATTTAGTGCCAAAGTTTGAATGTTTCTTGCTCAAAGAAACAACAAATATCAGAGCACTTAAAAATGCTGAAAAAGACAGAAGAATATTTCCAAAAAAATCTGGCTGTATGTTAATTTTGCACCTCGATTTTCACAGGCATGTAGTTTTCGTCATGCTTCGCTAAGATTTCTGTAGCAATAAATTGGTTTTGCTCAGGATTAAGTGAGCCAGTGGCAACTACACCACTATTTTCCTTAAAAAGATTTGGCAACACACCTTCGTAAATTACTGTCATTTCTGATTGAAAATCGGTCACAATAAAACTAATCTCTAGGCCTTCAAGTTTCTGTAAACTGCCTACCTTGACCATTCCACCTAATTTAAAATCATCAAATTGATTAAAATCAGCTGCCTTTACTTCACTTGGTGTAAGGTATAGATCAATATTTTTCTCAAGTGCCCGCAAAATAAAAAATGTTATTAAACCCACAGACAACAAAAAGAAAATTATGAGGTATATTTTATTTAATCTATTTTTTCTAATCATCTAAATCTTCCTGACAATTCTTAAGTTTTGCCATAAAGCGTATATATGAACTAAGAGACAAAATTAAAATCAGTGAAATAGATATTAAGAAAGTAAATAAAACTGTTTCAATACTATCCATTTATTATCTCCCTCATTGCAGATGTTTTACCCGTTCTAGTTAGTATTTCAAATTGAATGTTTCTCGCGAAAATACTAAATGATAGAAATAATAAAGAGACAAGCATTAATGGCAAACCAATAAGCATCTCTGAATCAATAGCACTGCCAGAAGTAGTTATGCTGGCATTTTGGTGTAACGTATTCCACCAGTCTACTGAGAACTTTATTATTGGAATATTCACAGCACCAATAATTGAAACGATGCTTAAAATTTGATCGGTAGTTTGTTTCGAACTAAAAGAAGACCTTAAAGCTATCAGCCCTATATACTGGATTAAGAGTATAAATGTTGAAGTTATTCTTGCGTCCCAAACCCAATATGTGCCCCAGGTCGGTTTACCCCATATTGAGCCTGAAATCAGCACAATAGCTGTAAAAATTAAACCAATACTTATAGCAGAATTAAGAAAGATTGCAGAGATTTTTGTTCTCCAAACAAGATAAATGAAACCATTTACTGCTAAAAATAAATAAATGAGTTCGGATAAAATAGCTGAAGGAACGTGTATAAACAATATTCTATAAATTTCTTGTTGTTCTATATCAGCAGGCAAACTGTAAATCACAAAATAACTTGATAGCAAGAAAGCTATCAAACCTATTATAAAAGTTGGTATAGCAGTAAGGTTACAGAATTTAAACACCCTGGATGGAATAAAGTATTTTGCTACGTATTTATACATCTATTTACTTTGTACTTTTAAGATTTGTATCACTGCAAAATTGATGAAAGTTGCAGAAAAAATAAAATATGCCATTAAAAAATTAAGATTAGGTTCTAGAACTATTTTTATGAAAATCTCTTCAACTAGGATAATAAATGGTATTAAAAGTGGAATTATCAATAATGCATTCAAGGAATTATTACGCTTCATTGAAATAGCACTACCTAAATTAAAGAAAAAATGTAACGTGCTTAACATCAACAGATAAGAGAATATCAATTCAAAGATGTTTTCCTCCCCAAAACCATTAATCAAATAAGCAAAGAGAGTAATTGGTGTGAAGATAAGGATAAGGTTCACAGAAAATTTAGCGAACAAATAAGATGACAGACTTTCGCCTTCGCAAATTTTTTGCTCTAGGTATCCAGAATTATAGTCATCTTTAAATGAGCCCTCTGATATGATAAAAACCGTTATAAAAGCAGCTATAAAAGAGCTTATATATGAAAGCTGCTCGTCAAAATCTAGAATTATGAAGATTAAAAAAATAATCCCAAAAATAGATAATGGCAGATAAATGTTTTTAGGAATTAATAAAAATAACCCAAACTCTCTTTTCAAATCTTTATACATTCTTCTCCAGATAAATTTTTACGCTTTCATCTAATTCTTCTTGATGGTTTGCCATAATGATGCAAACACCTTTTTTAATATGTTCATTAAAGACTTTTTTTAGATTGTTTATTGATTCTTTATCTAGGCCTGCAAATGGTTCATCTAATAGCCAAACGTTCTTCTTCGAAGATATTATTCTCACTAATGCTGATTTCCTCTTCTCACCAAATGATAGATTAAAAAACTTATGATTTTTCAGTTTCGATAAACCAAATTTTTTGAATAGGGTATCGTTTACAGATGCTCCAATAATATTAAAATTATCTCTTAAGGATATTTCCTCTACGAACCCGTTCTTGTGGCCTAAGTACGCAATATTTGATTCTAAATTTTCATCATAATAAACATTATCCATTTTGTTTAAACCACTTAAAATTTTAAGTAGAGAGGATTTTCCAGAACCATTGCCACCTCTAATTTCATAGATTGCATTCGATGAGATTTCAAAATCTAAATTCGAAAAAATAGTACGAGAATCTATCTCGTAACTTAGGTCTGAGGTTTTATAAAGAATCATTAAAATTTTGTTTCAGAATATACATTGAAATAATCACAAATGCACTCTGTTCATATGGTATTATTTTACCAAGAAATCTATCAAAAGGAGTTTAAATGAGGCTAGCTATCATATTTTTAATTTCGTTATCTGTATTTGCAGATAAGTATTTTCCGGACGGTGAATGGGAAACAGCCAATGCTGATCAAGTGGGCCTTGATCAAGAAAAAATAGATAAATTATTTACAATGACTTTTGATGATGACGCCACAATGAGTGCTGTCTTAATCAAAGATGGTTACATAATACAGGAACAATACGCAGAAGGTTTCAATGAAAACTCATTTGGCACATCTTGGTCCACAGCAAAAAGTTTTTATGCTGCGTTGGTAGGTATATCACTTGATAGAGGTGAGATTAAAAGCCTGGATGAGCCTGTAGCCAATTACGTTGATTCTTATAAAACTCCTGAGAAACAGAAAATTACAATTCGTCAAATATTGAATATGACAAGTGGATTGGAGTTTCCTGATCATGAACATGAAATGATGTTTCTTGAAGCTGATCATCTTAAATACGCTGAAAAAGTAGGTGTAGAAAATCCACCTGGTGAAGTTTTTCAATACAACAATGTAAATTCAATGATGATAGGTGAGATACTCAAAGGCGCAACAGGAAAAACCGCCAAAGTATTATTAGAAGAAAGAATTTTTAGTCAAATAGGGTTAAAGGACTACACAGCCTGGGAAGATAGTGCAGGAAATACCATGACCTATTGTTGCCTAGATATGTCAGCTAGGGATTTTTCCAAATTTGGTCTACTTTTCAACAGGGATGGAAATTGGAATGGCAAGCAAATCATTTCTAAAAATTATGTTGATGAATCTTTGCAGCTTTATTGGGGCAAAACACCAAGTATGGGTTGGAGCCACAGTGACACTCGGGGCTATAGCCTCCAATGGTGGATCTCGAAGTACGATGATGATGCCAAAATTTATAACACCAGTGGAAAGTTTGGTCAGTTTGTCTTTATAGATAAAGAAAGAGATGTAGTTTTTGCCAGAATTACCAAATACTATCCTTCAGAAGGTGATGTTCAAGATTGGGGAGCACTAAGTTCCCTCCGTTTTCTTGGTAGCATTAATAGAGCACTGATTGTTTCAAGATTTTTAATGTCTATCGGCTTAATAAAATTAGATGATGGTAGTGTAAAAACGCCATATACAAATGCTGATGGTGAATCAAAAGAGTTCTATCAAAATTACGTTGATATTGTGAACTCAATTGCTGATCTAGAAAAAGATGTTTAGATTTGGATTAACTTTATTCATAGCCTTAAATATATTTTCTTCAGAAAAGCTCAATGAAAACGTTCTCAACGAACTGAGCACCATGATCATGAGCGATCCAGCAACACAAGCATTAATTGTTTCTCATAATGGCAAAATAGTTCTTGAGCAATATGGAAAAGGGTATTCAGAAACAGATTTTGTTACTTCTCAATCTATTGCTAAAGCTTTCTATGCTGTGCTGTTTGGTGTTGCTATTGAAAAAGGGTTACTTAATAACCTTGACGAACCCATAAGTAATTATCTTCCAGAGTGGAAAAACGATAAAAGAGGTGAAATTACTATTAGAAATCTGCTTGAGATGAAATCAGGTTTATACAGAAGTGAGTCGTGGAATGAGGAAATGTTTCTTTCAAGAAATAATTTAGATTTTGCCCTAAATGTCGAGCTTGTAAATCGGCCTGGTGAAATTTTTGAATATAATAATGTTAATACTGCCTTGCTTGGCCCGGTGATTGATCAAATTTTTGATGCCTCACCACATGAAGTTCTGAAAAAAGAAATTCTAGGGCCTCTTGAGATAACAGAATATGGTTTGTGGAAAGATCATGCTCTGAATGATGTCACTTTTCATGGTATTGATCTGACACCAAGAGACTTTGTTAAATTCGGTCAACTTTACGCTCAAAAAGGCACTTGGGAAGGACAACAATTAATAAATAAATCATTTTTAGAACAGTCTATGCAACCAATATCCGAAGGACCGGGCGAGATTTATGGGATGCATACTTCTATTCGAAAAATCACTAATGAAAAAAGGCTGCTAGTTAAAGAAGGGTTTAATGGTCAGTATCTTTTCGTAATTCCTGAAGATAATTTGGTTGCTGTTAAATTTACCAAATATTTACACAACCGAGAAAATGGTCACGTAATAAGTTTAGGTCCATTGGATTATCTATTGTGGCTTCCCTTTTCATGGCTCAAAGCCATTGGTGAGGCTTTTGCAGGTGATGGGGAAAGTGATCCTGAACAAAATGACGGCAGTATTAACATGCCTGCCACCATGTCTGTAAAAGATCGATTTAATTGTCCTAATACGACGCCAGATGAATGCCCACCTGTGCAAAAAATGCAAGATTTGGTTTTCGGGCTAACCGATCTTAATTCCAGTCAAGAATAACTTTTCCTGCCTTACCAGAATTGAGTAAATCAAATGCTTCAGCAAAGTCTGAGTAATGGAATTTATGAGTGATAATGTTTTCTATATTTAGTCCAGAATCTATTAAAGCCATACCTTTATACCAAGTTTCAAAAATTTCTCGTCCGTAAATAGCTTTCAAGTTTAAGGCTTTAAAAATTGCTTTTGACAGATCAAATTTAATTTTATCTGAAGGCAATCCTAATAGAGATATGTTGCCACCCATTATCATAGCTCCCATCATTTGGTCGATAGCTTGCTCCGAGCCTGACATTTCTAAACCAACATCAAAGCCCTCTTTTAGCCCCATCTCAGTCATTTTAGCTTTTAAATCTTCCTTGAGTGGATTTAGAGTTTCAACATCACAGACCTTTTTTGCAAGCTTTAATCTATTGTCGTTGATATCGGTGAGTAAGACATTTCGGGCACCAACATGTTTTGCGATTGCAGCAGACATAATCCCAATTGGTCCAGCTCCAGTAACTAGAACATCTTCCCCCACTAAGTCGAATGATAAAGTGGCATGCACTGCATTACCAAAAGGATCAAGAATTGCACCAATTTCATCGGGGATACTATCAGGCAATTTAATAACATTTTTTGCTGGCACCTTAATAAATTCAGCAAAAGCACCATCTCTATCAACCCCAATATTCACTGTATCGGGATCAAGATGAAGTTTCCCCGCTTTTGCGTTTCTACTATTCAATCCAGTTATGTGAGATTCGGCGGAAACTCGATCACCAACGTCAAAATTTTGAACATTCGCACCTAGCTCATGAACTTCGCCCATAAATTCATGCCCAATTGTCATGGGTGTTTTAATTGTATTACTTGCCCATGTGTCCCAATTCCAAATGTGCAAATCTGTACCACAAATAGCTGTTTTTTGAACTTTAATCAGAATATCATCAGAACCCACTGTAGGCAGTTCAACATCTTCTAGTTTTAAACCAACCGCACTTTCTGTCTTAACTAATGCTTTCATATAACTTTTAAAGATTTACCTATTGTTTCAAAAATTTCCAAAGCCTTATCTAATTGTTCTTTTTTATGTTCGCTTGTTATTTGTAACCTTATTCTTGCTTGTCCTTGTGGGACAACGGGGTAAAAGAAACCTACAGCATATAAGCCTTGTTCCAGAAGCTCTTTTGACATTTTTTGAGCAACTGCAGCATCTCCCAACATAACCGGCGTTATAGGATGGGAGTCACCTTTTAAACTAAAACCCAGTGCTTTCATTTTTTCACGAAAGTATTGAGTATTCTTCTTGATACGCTCTCTTCTTTCTGGTTCGTTCTCAATAATTTCTAATGCAACTAGTGAAGCTTTTACTATTGAGGGTGCCAAAGCATTTGAGAAAAGATAAGGTCTTGATTTTTGTTTGAGCAACTTAATGACATTTTCTTTTGCGCAAACAAAACCTCCAGATGCGCCACCCAATGCTTTGCCCAGCGTGCCAGTTAAGATATCTATTTTACCTTCGACACCAAATTGTTCTGGGGTTCCTTTTCCTTTTTCTCCAACAAAGCCGGTAGCATGGCAATCATCAACCATTACGAGTGCGTCATACTGCTCTGCTAATAGACAAATTTCATCTAGTTTTGCGTAAGTACCATCCATGGAAAATACTCCATCTGTTGCAATGACCTTATGTCGAGCATTATTTTTCACTGCTTCTTTTAAGCATTCCTCTAAACTTCTCATATCGCTGTGCTCGTACCTATATCGTTGAGCTTTACACAATCTAATTCCATCAATAATTGAAGCATGGTTGAGAGCATCACTTATAACGGCATCTTCTTTAGTGAATAATGGTTCAAATAAACCTCCATTAGCATCAAAACAAGCAACATATAAAATTGTGTCTTCAAAACCTAAAAAACTGCTCAGTTTTTTTTCTAATTCCCTATGCAAATTATTAGTGCCGCATATAAATCTTACTGAAGCCATGCCAAAGCCATCATCAATGACTGAGCTAGAGGCAGCTTGTTTAATCTGATCGTTGTTGGCAAGACCTAAATAATCGTTGGCGCAAAAGTTTAGCACCTCTTTTCCGGTACTTAATTTAATTGCAGTTTGTTGTGGTGTTGTGATTAACCTTTCATCCTTAAAAAGGTTGTCTGCCACTATTCCAGAGACTTCATTATCAATAAAGTTGTAAAAACTTTTACTCACAATATGATTATAATAGAATCCAGAATTATCTTATGCATAAAAGAACAAAAATTATCGCAACAATAGGTCCGTCGTCTAAATCAGCAGAAATGATTTTTCAGCTTTATCAAAAAGGGATGAACGTTGTTCGAGTCAATATGTCTCATGCATCTTTAAATGACTTAAGAGATATCTCTTCAATAGTCACTAAATTAAACAAAAAAATTACATCCTCTGTTGGATTAATGATTGATACGCAAGGACCAGAAATTAGAACATCAAACTTTAAAACTGATATCGTTATTAAAAAAGGTGAGCAAGTTGTTCTGTGTGAAAAACTCAAAGACAAAAAGATTAAAGAAATCTTAATTGATAATCTTAGTTACATAAAAGGCCTT
>Ga0208390_1000168_pt1 | contig 21142 bp, 20 predicted proteins | sample Knorr_S7_td_Surf_FD_185594 | JGI IMG/M metagenome (GOLD analysis project Ga0208390, IMG submission 185594) | Marine microbial communities from Southern Atlantic Ocean transect - Knorr_S7_td_SurfaceA_ad_6m_LV_A (SPAdes) (version 2) | ecosystem: Environmental > Aquatic > Marine > Oceanic | place...
AAAAGGCAATTCAAGAGAATTATAACCCAAATATGATAGAGGAATCTTCTATACCTTTCTGGCGGGTAATTGATGAAAACCATCCAGTTTTAAAAAAGCTTGAAATTGATGGCAGTAAAATAGCAAAGTTAAGAATTGCAGAAGGTTTCAAATAACAAGCCTGAAATTTAATTATTTCATCTCACAAAATAATTAAAAATCTATAAACCTGCCAAATCAACTATCTCATGTGAAACCTTTTCAATATTTAAATTATTTTTTGCTTGTATCAAAAAATAAGGCCTATCTTCCCTTGCTACTTTTAGATCTCTTTCCATTGAAGCTAGATCAACATCAACGTGAGGGGCTAAATCAGTTTTATTAACAAGCAAAATATCTGATTTCATCATCGCTGGACCTCGCTTTCTTGGAATATCAGAGCCCATCGCTACATCAATCATATAAACTGTTATATCTGCTAATTCTGGAGAAAATGTTGCTGACAGGTTGTCTCCGCCGCTTTCGATAAATATTAGGTCTAAATCATCATGACGTCGCTGTAATTCTTCTACAGCTGCAAGATTGATTGAAGCATCTTCTCTTATAGCGGTATGGGGACAGCCACCTGTTTCCACACCAATTAGACGCTCTTCTGGAAGGATTTGCATCCGCATTAAGGCCTCTGCATCTTCTTTTGTATAAATATCATTTGTTATAACACCAACTGAAAATCTCTTTTTTAAATCTTTAACAATTGCAGCCGTAAACGATGTTTTTCCTGCTCCAACTGGCCCACCAATACCAATACGAACTGCAGACTTTTTTTGACTATTCATGTTTTAAAAATCCGTGGCTGAAGATATTCGTGTTCCATGGCTGAAATGTCCGAAAAAAAACAGGCGGAATTTAAATCATCAATTTCACTTTCAGAAGCACTCTGTACAAGATCAGAAATTTTTGAGGATAGCTCTAAAATTATACGCTGACCCTTAGTTTGACCAATAGGTATTAGGCGAATTGCAACCGATACAAGATTAGAACAAAATGCGTGCAAATAAGCTGGTAGAATAAGATTTTGCTCAATACTATGGTTTTTTGCAGCCAGGGCGACAGCTATTGGAAGAGATAGGTCGCCTATGTCCTGTTTCCAGACATCCTCAATTACCTTTGCAAATGCACTGCCTTGTAGCTTTGTTTCCAGTAGGCGCTCCCCAGCAGGGCACAATGCAATAGATAATTCATTCATTTTCTTGGCATCATGCCCTCGAAGTATCAGACTTATAAAGATAGCATCAGTTCTTAAAGATCCATACTCCAGTAGATCTGCAATCCAATTTTGCAATTTCTTACCATTGCTTACATGACCTTTATCGATGGCCCACTCCAGCCCATGGGAATAGGCAAAGGCACCGATTGGAAATGCGGGAGACATCCATTGCATTACTGTCATAAATTTCAAATCAGTGTGCATGTGCATGGGTACTTTTTACGTGTTCATGTGAATGTGTTCTGCCATGGCCATAGGCACCACCAAGTGGCGCAAAAGGTTCTGTAACATGCGTTACAATTCCACCTAAATGTTCAATCATATGTTCTATGACGTGATCATGCTGAATGAGTATTCTGGTCTGCTCAACTTGTGCTGGCGTGTGGCGGTTTCCAATATGCCAAGCATATTCTAACATTTTACTCCCTTTAATCTCAGCCAACAATTCTGGTTTGGCTATTATTTCTACAAGATTTTTATCATCTAATTCTAGTTGGTCACCATGGTTCAAATTTGTTGCTTTTTCGAGATCTATCAAAAAATCTATTCCACAATCTGTAAGCAGTCTTTTTCTACGGAGAAACCGATCTGAGTAGTTCAAAGAACACTTTAATTTAGCATTTGAAGTAGGATCCGTAATAACTGATTTAACTAAAAACATGTTACTCTCCTAAAACATAAAATAGCGCTGCGCCATGGACACTTCGTCGGCTGGCTGACAAGTTAAAAGCTCTCCATCCGCACGAACTTCATAGGTTTCTGGATCAACATCGATTTTTGGTAAAGCTACATTCAATTTTAAATCAAGTTTTCCAATATTTCTGGTGTTTTTAACTGGTACCGCTTTCTTAGCTAAACCTAGTTTTGAACTTATACCATCAGCGTGAGCAGCTTCCGAAACAAACGTCACAGAAGACTCAGACAAAGCCCTCCCATAAGCCCCAAACATTGATCGGGTGTAAACCGGTTGAGGGGTTGGAATAGAAGCATTTGGATCACCCATTTGAGCAACAGCAATTGTGCCGCCCAATAAAACCATCTCTGGTTTTACTCCAAAAAATGCTGGGTTCCAAAGAACAAGATCTGCTCGCTTACCGAGCTCTACTGAGCCAACCTCATGTGAAATTCCGTGAGCAATTGCGGGGTTTATTGTGTATTTTGCAATGTATCGCCGAGCTCGCAGATTATCATTGTTACCAGTTTCTTCTGAAAGAGCGCCTCTTTGTTTTTTCATTTTGTCAGCAGTTTGCCAGGTTCTTATAATAACTTCCCCAACTCGTCCCATAGCTTGGCTGTCAGAAGCAATGATAGAAAAGGCCCCCATGTCGTGCAATATATCTTCAGCTGCAATTGTTTCTCGCCTTATACGACTCTCAGCAAATGCTATGTCTTCAGGAATAGACTTATCAAGGTGGTGGCAAACCATTAACATATCGAGATGCTCTTCCACAGTATTTTTGGTAAATGGTCTTGTCGGGTTTGTTGAGGAAGGTAAGACAAATTTCTCACCACAAATTTTTATAATATCAGGCGCATGGCCGCCACCAGCTCCTTCAGTATGAAAAGCATGTATTGTTCTTCCTTTCATGGAATCGACAGTTCGTTCAACAAAACCACTTTCGTTTAATGTATCAGTGTGGATCATCACTTGAACATCAAGATCATCTGCTACGCCCAAACAACAATCAATCGCTTGTGGCGTTGTTCCCCAATCTTCATGAAGTTTCAGTGCACAAGCTCCACCTAAAACCTGTTCTTCCAAGGCTCCAGGTAGCGAGGCATTTCCCTTACCCGCAAACGCGAGGTTCATTGGCAAACCATCTGCTGACTGCAACATTCTACCAATATGCCACGGACCTGGCGTACAAGTTGTAGCTAAAGTGCCGTGCGCTGGTCCAGTTCCACCACCTAACATTGTGGTCACACCTGAGTGAAGAGCATCATCAATTTGTTGAGGACAAATGTAATGAATATGGCTATCAAATCCTCCTGCAGTTAAAATTTTGCCCTCCCCAGCAATAATTTCTGTGCCAGGGCCAATTGTTATATCAACATTTGGTTGGGTATCTGGGTTACCAGCTTTGCCTATTGCTTCTATCTTTCCGTCTCTAAGAGCAACATCTGCTTTATATATACCTGAATAATCTAGAATGAGAGCATTTGTGATTACTGTATCAGGGGTTCCCTCAGCTCTTGTTGCCTGAGACTGGCCCATGCCATCACGAATAACTTTTCCACCACCAAATTTAACCTCTTCACCATAAGTGGTTAAGTCTTTTTCAACTTCAATGAAAAGCTCCGTGTCGGCTAACCTGATCTTATCCCCTTTTGTAGGGCCGTACATTCCCGCGTAATCATATCTTGTAATTTTTACTGCCATTAAAGGTCACCCATTACTTTACCGTTAAAACCAAAGATTCTTTTCGCACCAGACAAAGGAATAAGATTTACTTCTCTAGTTTGGCCAGGTTCAAAACGGACCGCTGTGCCAGACGCTATGTCTAGCCTCATTCCTCGCGTACTTTCTCTGTCAAAATTTAATGCTTCGTTTGTTTCAAAAAAATGATAATGGCTACCTACCTGAATAGGACGATCGCCAGAATTAGAAACTATTATAGATGTGCTCTCACGACCCTCATTTAAAGTTATAAAGCCATCTACAGTTAATATTTGACCTGGTTTCATGAGCTTCTCGCTACTTTCACAATAATGGATATCAACACGGCGAAAATAATGCCCGCTATAGTGTAATAAAGTGAAGCACCCGTTTCATGAAAATGAAAAGCTGTACTGTTGTGGGCCCATGTTGTGTTAGATACAAAAAATAACAGTAAAAGAATAAAATATTTCATTTTGCGCCTATCTAATTGGATTATGAACTGTAACTAGCTTCGTTCCATCAGGGAATGTAGCCTCCACCTGTACCTCAGGTATCATGTCTGGCACACCATCCATACAATCAGTTGATTTAACTATTGTTGCGCCATATTCCATCATTTCAGCCACGCTTTTGCCATCGCGAGCTCCCTCGACCACAGCATCACAGATTAAAGAAATTGCTTCTGGGTAATTAAGCTTTACACCACGACTTTTTCTCTTTCGGGCGACTTCCGCTGCCATTGCTATTAAAAGTTTATCTTTCTCACGAGGTGATAATTGCATTATAGCCTCCACGTTTTTGGTAAATTTCCATCTGTCATCTTGTTAATAATCGGCACAAGCATTTGCCTTAATTCGTAACCAGTTGAGGCGATAAATCTTGCCACCAAAAAGCCCGGACTAATTAGGCTCATTCCTGATTGAGCGTTCGACTGCTCTCTTAAAAAATTCAAAAATGACTTAGCTGTCTTCGATTTAAAAATTAGAACTGCTGTTGCCGAACTACCATTTAAAACTGCTGGTCGTGTCAGAGTTTTTGATATGTCATCTGTTAATCGGGTTTTGTCTAAAAAAGCGATCTTGCCGTCAACGTGTATTTCTACCTTATCTTCAAAATGTCCCGATATATTAGTCTCACCCATTGCCAATCTACCAAAAATTACTGGCTCAACGATTAGCGCTTCAGCTTCAGATGATAGTTCAACCTTTAGCTGCCGCTTTATTCTGCCTTGATCAAAAATAATAGTTTCCTGAGGGAGCCAATTAACACGTGAAGCATTTTTTACTATGACTTTATTTTCAACCACAGCAGTGGTTCCATCACCACTTTTATAAATTCGTTCACAGCCTTGCGTGGAAATAGTCAAATGTGAGTGATCTTCACATATTATAGTATTCGAAAACTTATCACCTCCTGTTAGCCCACCAGAGGTATTAATCATTATACATTCAATCCCATTAACCCGCCTGGGGAAGAGAGCCCTTGAAGATCCTTGCTGAAATAGGTTCTTAATTTTACTCTGACCGCCGGTCGTCAAATGTAGAGCGCCTCTGGCGCGAGGAGGATTATCTATTGTTTTTATTCGTTCTAGGTACATTTGATTTCCAACAATCGACAAATATGTTAACTCACAAAGTTAATTTTGGACTAATCACTGTGAGATTTGAATTTTAATAAACTTCTTTAGAGATTTTTTTCCACAAATTTCGTAAAACGATTAAATTTTGAGCAAAAAGTAGCAACTAAATTAGAATGATTTTGTTAAATTTGAAGGTAATATTTAAACATCTCACTCAAAGCTGAAAATTTGACACAAAACTTGGCTTTAGAGATTGATAACTGCAGGGATATTCAAAATGCCAGACCAAACACTACTTTTAAAAAATGCTGATATTTTATGTACAATGTCAGAGCCACGGGAAAATGAAAGTCATATTGAAAGCGAAATTAAAGGTGGTGGGCTTTTTGCGCGTAATGGTATTATTGAAGCGGTTGGAGAAAGTAGCTCTCTGCCCCAAAGAGCAGATACAATCATTGATATGAAGGGGCATGTTGTAATTCCAGGAATGGTTAACACCCATCATCATTTGTTCCAAAACTTAACACGCGCGGTGCCTGCAGCACAAAACTCAGAACTTTTTGACTGGCTGAAAACACTGTATCCTATTTGGAGTAATATTGGGCCAGAGCATGTTTACTGGTCAACCGCTTTAGGCCTGGCTGAACTAGCTTTGAGTGGATGTACAACATCTTCTGACCATCTGTATATTTATCCCAATGGTGCTAAATTAGATGACTCTTTATCTGCAGCATCAGACATTGGCGTCAGGTTCCATGGAACAAGAGGATCAATGAGTATAGGAGAGTCGCAAGGCGGACTGCCACCTGATAGTCTGACGGAAAAAGAGACTTTTATCCTATCTGAAAGTCAGAGACTTATTGAAACGTATAATGATAGCAGTCGTTATGCTATGCAGCGAGTTGCTTTAGCGCCCTGCTCTCCTTTCTCAGTGAGTATAGATTTAATGCGAGAAAGTGCAGCGATGGCACGTTCTTATGGAGTGGGTTTACACACTCATCTTGCCGAAAATGCCGAGGATATTGAATATGGTCTACAGCAGTTTGGAATGCGGCCAGGTGAATATGTTGAAGCAGTGGGATGGACAGGAGATGACGTTTGGCATGCGCACTGCGTCCAATTAAATTCAGAAGAAATTAATTTGTTTGCAAAAACAGGGACAGGCATTGCTCATTGCCCTTGCTCTAATATGAGGCTTGCAAGTGGTATAGCACCAGTCAGGCAAATGCTGGATGCTGGTGTAAAAGTTGGACTTGGCGTTGATGGCTCGGCATCTAATGACAGTGGAAATATGCTAAATGAAGCGCGTCAAATTATGCTTTTACAAAGAGTAAACTCCAAAGCCAGTACTATGACCGCAAGAGAGGCTTTGAGAGTTGCAACTATAGGTGGTGCATCCGTTCTTAACAGAGACGATATCGGCATGCTTGCACCAGGTTATGCAGCAGATATTACTGCTTTTAAGAGAGACAACGTCGATTTTTCAGGTAGTGACTGGGACCCTGTTGCCTCACTGGTCTTTTGTGGCCCAAGCAAAGCTAATTATACTATAATCAATGGAAAAATAGTCGTTAGTGAAGGGCAATTAACCTCTATTCCTATGGAGAAACTAGTTCACGAACATAGTAAATTATCCCGAGATTTAATTAATATCTGAAACTGGATTTCTAATACTTTCTAAGTCTATTTTTAGGTCGATATTTTCAATAGAAAATTCATTTAAATTACAGCCGCCACCTTGCCTATCAACAACTAAAAATTTTTGGCTCTCTTGCAGTACTAGTAATGGATGGTGCCAAGCACCTCTGAAGTAATTTACACCTTGATTGCCTTCTGCGAAAAAACATTCAGCTGTGCTCAAATCAGGCTCATTACCTGAGCTATTAGACTTGCACACCACGATTAACCAACCGTGTTCGGATAAAGGAAAAAAGGCCTGTGAGCCTAAAGGGTGTCTTTCCATTACTTCCAATCTAATTGGATCAGGTCGCCGCTGGCCTTCGAAAATAGATATTATCGGTTCACCATTTTCAGTTGACACATCTACTGATGAGAGTGCGTTAAAACGCGTAGTAGTTCCCTGATTGATCATTAATTTTTCAGCATTTTTCAGCTCAATAACCTGACCATAAGGTGCAAAGTTGGATTTGGATAAAGGTTTGATTTTTAGATAATTTAAAGTCATCTTCTATAGTGCTTTACCAAATATCCTTAGTCTTGAAACACCTCCATCTGGATAAATATTCAACCTGATAGCATTAACAGGACCAAAGTCGTTGACGATTTCTTTTTTGAATTTGTGGATGGCGTCGGCAGAAAGACTTTGTTTAGGCATTAGCTCTTTCCAATTTTCTGCAGAATTTACATCAAAACCTTTCTCAACTAGCGCAGCTTGGATACTGCACTTATCTGGAAAGTTACCTTTAAAATGTGCGGTATCAATTTCTATTTCACGAACAAAACCTGAAGTCCCGAGTTGAACAACAATCCAATCGTTTCCTGGATCTCGACGTCTGCGTGTTTCCCATCCATCTCCCATTGTCAAACCGCGGCCTTCAGATAGAAGAGCATTTACATCACCATAGTGCGCATCATTATAACCTAAAATGCTTCCGCCTGAGCGAAGCGCGGACAGCTCCACGATGTCATTTTTTTGATTTCCCCAATCGCGCTGTACGTCTCCAAATAACCGAAGCCTTGCTACTCCTCCATCTGGAAAGATATTTAACCTCACCAAGTTTACTTTGCTTGAATATTTTGACTCCAATAAATGGTGTGCATCAGGACCTAAATTAACGTGTTCAATAAGAGTGTGCCACTCAACTTTATTTATATCACCATCTAATGAATAGCCTACCTCTACCATGGCTCCTGGCGGATAATTTCCAGTGAAGTGAGCAGTATTAATATCCACAAGTTTTATAACACCCGGTTCACCCAAGCTAATGATGCACCAGTCGTGGCCTCCTTGACGGCGCCTGCTAGACTCCCAGCCATCCATCCACTTTCCGTTATCATCAAATTTGTCCGGTACAAAAACTGGTATTGTATCTTGTAACATTCTGGGAGCTTCAGCAAAAAAATCATCACTTACCGAATGAATTTTAGTGCCCATTCTAGGTGAAGCCAGGTTGACCAATCCTAGACCATATCTTCTTGCTTCCGTTGGCGGTGTCTCTATATCCATAAAAAACCTTAATAACTATTTTACAAACTTGGGTGCGGAAATTTTTCAGTCCAATACTTAGCTATATCAATACGCTTGGCTATCCAAACTTTTTCGTGTGAAAGTATATGATCTAAAAATTTGACGAGCCCCCTAAATCTTGCAGGACGCCCAACTATTCTGCAATGCAAACCCACGGACATCATTTTTGGCGATATGTCACCTTCAGAATATAACGTATCAAATGCATCGATAAGATAATTAGAAAAGTGATCTGCTGTATTAAATCCTTGGGTGGTTGCAAATCTCATATCATTTGCATCAAGAGTATAGGGAACAATGAGATGAGGCTTTTTTACCTGTTTGCTCCAAAAAGGAAGATCATCTGAATAATCATCTGCATCATAAATGAAACCACCTTCTTCCGAAATCAAATCACGTGTGTTTTCACTTGTTCTACCAGTATACCATCCTAGTGGACGCTCACCACAAATGTCTTTGTGGATTTCGATTGCTTTCTTCACGTGGGCCATTTCTTCTGACTTTGGCATTCCATGATAATTAATCCACCTGTATCCGTGTGATGCGATTTCATGTCCATCTTTAAGTGCCTGTTCAATCACTGAAGGATTTCTTTGCATTGCCATTGCAACAGCAAATAAAGTTATGGGTACTTTTCTGGATCTGAATAAATCTAAAATACGCCAAACACCTGCCCTTGAGCCATATTCATAAATTGACTCCATGGACATATGCCGCGCGCCTTCAAATGGAGCCGCACCAATTATTTCAGATAGAAAAATTTCCGAGGCTGGATCACCATGCAAAATAGAGTTTTCAGCACCTTCCTCATAATTTAGCACAAACTGAACGGCTATTTTCGAGCCAGCTGGCCAAGTCGACTGTGGCCTTTTTTGACCGTAACCAACCATATCCCGAGGATATTCATTCATTTTTACCTCAATCATCTTTTAACTTTTTATGCCATTCTGACAATAAAGCTCGCTCTTCATCATCCAACCATATTATGTTCCCTGGAGGCATGGCCCAAGAAGCTGCTGACTGCCAATAAACTTCATTCGCCATTTTTAAAATTTGCGCCTCTGTTTCAAGATAAACCCCCTTAGGCGCAAAAGCCAAACCATCCCAAACAGGCTCTTTTGCGTGACAAGCACTGCATCTCTCAATTACTAATTCGACTGCGGAATTATGTACTTCGTCTTTTGATAGATTAAGATTACTTATCTCGTAATCTTCGTTAGTCGGCCCCCCAACATATGATAGTGAGATACAGCAAACGACGAGGAAAGAAGCCGCTAGCCATGTCCAATAGGGCGCTGGCAAGCCTTTGTGCTTAGTATTGAAAAAATGTCTTATCAGTGCACCAATTATCAAAATCAGTCCAAGAATTAACCAGCTATATTCTGTAGCAAAAATTATTGGGTAATGAACACCAAGCATTACAAAGATAACTGGAAGCGTAAGGTAATTGTTATGTAAAGATCTCTGTTTCCCTCTGGCTCCATAAATAGGATTTGGCTCTTCGCCAGCTTTAAGTGCCTTTACAACTTTTTTCTGACCAGGGATTATAACCATTGCAACGTTAGCAACCATCATGGTTCCAATCGAAATACCCATTTGCATAAAAGCGCCCCGATGGGAAAAAATTTGCGTATAAATGTAAGATAGTACTATGAGAAAAATCAGTCCGGATAGAGCCAAAACCAGGTCATTTCTTCCAAGTGGACTGCGGCATAAACCATCGTAAACTACCCACCCAAATAAAATACCACCCAAGCTTAATAGAACCGCTTGCCCTTGTGTTATATCAAGAACTTCTAAATCAATCATGTAAAGACTAGTAGAGCCGTAATACACCAGAGACATTAAGGCCATGCCCGAAATCCAAGTGCTATAAGCCTCCCACTTAAACCAGGTCAACTCGTCAGGCATTTTGCTGGGAGCTACCAGATATTTAACCATATTGTAAAAACCACCGCCATGAACTTGCCAGGCCTGGCCATTAGCCTCTTTGGGCAGTTCTTTTCCAGGCTTTAAACTCAAATCCAGCGCAATAAAATAAAAGGAAGAGCCAATCCATGCAACGCCCGCAATCACGTGCACCCAACGAACGATCATTTCGGACCACAACCAAAAATAATCAAACATTATTCAAACCATCCTTATCTCGCTTGTTTCCTGCCATATTGAAAGCTGGGCAGCAATCGAAATAGCAACCTTAACCGGTTGTTTGGAATTAATTTCATCTATGCCAATGGGACAGGTTAATTTTTTTAATTGTTCAGCTCTAATACCCATTTTTGAAAGCCGACTTCTAAATCGAGCATTCTTAGTTTTAGATCCTATCAATCCACAAAACCGAAATTGATCTTTTGACAATAACGCGAAACAGATAGCCTCGTCCAAAGGGTGTGAATGAGTTATTATCACATGATAAGCATTACTTGGGGCGTGAGACGCAATTAGAGCTGGATCTAAAGCAATCACTTTAGAAAAGTTAGATGTTGATTCTTCCGGAAATCGTTTCTCATCAATATCTACCCAATGAATGTCAAAATCCGTATGTTCTATTATTTTTACCAATGCCCTGCCAACATGGCCAGCACCGTAAATAAATAAAGGATCAAGTTTTCTAGCTGTTGGGAGAATAAAACTTTCTTTTTTTAAACATGGTTTGAAATTTTTATCTTCATCAGTTCTCAAAACTTCCGTCGAAGCTCCAGATTTTAATGGATGCTCTAACACTACGAGTTTTTGGGAGTGCTTTGACAATTTGTTGATGTCTGCCTGACTTAAAATTTCCAAAAGAACCTTTACAGTGCCACCGCAGCATTGCCCCATATCGGGGCCAAGTGCTAAATTTAAAACTTTTCTATTCCTGCCTTCTACTTTTAAACCAATCTCTTTAATTAATCTTCTAGCCTGCTCCATGACTTCAAATTCTAAAGAGCCGCCGCCTATGGTGTTCCAAATTTGATTTTCAGAAATTAACATATTGGCACCCAGCTCTCGAGGTGCAGAACCACGAACCGAAATAATTACAGCGTGAGCTACTGCTGTCTCATCGCCAATCAAATGATTTGCAGCGGCTATCCAATTTCCATTCGGATTAATCAAAGACTTATGCATAATTCTGCGCATTCAAACATTAGCTTGATCAAGTCCTACAGATTGCATCAAAAGCCTTTCAGGTGTTGCGGGCGCATTTAAGTTTGGATAACTACTGCGGCCATTCACTGACTGTAAAGCATGTGATAAAGCCATTAAAACACTGGTCCCTAACATGAGCGGAGGCTCACCAACAGCTTTTGACCTATGAATTGTGTCTTCACAATTTTCTCCTTCAGAGAAAAGTTGAACCCTAAAATCTAGAGGTCTATCTGAGCAAGCCGGAATTTTGTAAGTTGATGGTGCATGAGTTAGAAGTTTACCTTTACTATCCCAAACAAGCTCCTCAGTAGTTAACCAACCTGCGCCCTGAACATAGCCACCTTCTATTTGTCCAATATCTATAGCTGGATTAAGTGATCTGCCTACATCATGTAGGATATCGGCTCGTAAAATTCTATTCTCTCCTGTTAACAAATCGAGAGCCACCTCACTGCATGCAGCACCATAAGCAAAATAGTAAAATGGCCTGCCTTTAAATGTTTTTGGATCCCAATGAACTTTGGGTGTGGAGTAAAATCCCGTTGCAGACAACGAAATCCTTCCCATGTAACATCGCCTCACAGCCTCTGCAAAATCGTAACTGTTGGCTCCAACTATCACCATTCCATCCTCAAAAGCTATCGCTTCGGGCTTAATTTGAGCCTCAGCTGCAAGATATTCAGCCATTCGAGACTTAATTTTTTCTGCTGCATTTTTTGCTGCCATTCCATTTAGATCGCTCCCAGAAGAAGCAGCAGTAGCAGATGTATTAGGAACTTTTCCCGTCGACGTGGCAGTAATTTTAATTGCATCTAAGGGCAGCTGAAACTCATTGGCTACTATCTGGGCAATTTTGGTATTTAACCCTTGGCCCATTTCTGTTCCACCATGATTAAGATAAACAGAACCATCATTGTAAACATGTAGCAGTGCACCTGCTTGGTTTAAAAAGCTTGCATTGAAGGAAATCCCAAACTTTACAGGAGTAAGAGAAATTCCTCGTTTTAAAAACTCGCTATTTTTATTGAATTTTTCGATATCTTTTCGGCGGTCAGCATAGTCACTTGTTTTCTTCAATTCAGAAATAATATCTTGGATTATACAATCGTGAACGGTTTGTCCGTACGGAGTGATCCCATGTGTGGCAGAGGTCTTGTGGGGATAAAAATTTCGTTCCCGAACCAAAAGGGGATCGACATTCAAATGATGCGCCACATGGTCGATGACCCGCTCCATACCGACAATTCCTTGCGGCCCTCCAAATCCTCTAAAAGCAGTATTGGATTGAGTGTTAGTCTTGAGGCGATGGGATGTAATTCGCATATTTTTTATAAAATAAGAATTTTCGGCATGGCACATAGCACGGGCAGCGATAGCCTCAGATAAATCCCAAGACATTCCACAACGCATTGCCTGATCGACAATTACACTGTTGATTAACCCATTATCTTCAAAACCTACTTTATAGGATATTTGAAAATCATGCCGTTTTCCCGTTAAAATAAAGTCGTCATCTCGGTCATAAATTAATTTAGCCGGTCTACCTGTTAGTTTTGCCGCAAGTGCAGCGACTATAGCTGGTAGATTGCCTTGGCTCTCTTTTCCGCCAAATCCACCTCCCATTCTGCGCGTTATTACTGTAACATCGTGATTGGATAACCCCAGCGCCATTGCAACTTTATGCTGAATTTCCGTTGGATGCTGGGTCGAGCAGTGCACAACAATATCAGTATCTTCGCCGGCAACAGCAAAGGCCGCTTGGCCTTCAAGATAAAAATGTTCTTGGCCGCCTATTATGATTTTGCCCTCAAGCTTGTTTTTACTTTTTGCTAATGCTTGATCTACCTTTCCACATTCAATTACAGCCGGCGGCCCTAAAACATTTCCTGTCTCTAATGCCTGATCAATAGTTATTACAGCCGGAAGTTCTTTATACTTGATGTCAGCTAGCTCTATGGCATTACGAGCGGTTTTTATATCTTCTGCAACAACCGCAAATACAGACTGTCCTAAGTAACTTACTACATTTTCAGCAAATATTGGGTCATCACCCGCGAAAGGACTACAATCATTTGTTCCTGGTATATCTGCTGAAGTTAAAACTTTTATAACACCTGGAAAGTTTTCAACCTGAGATAAATCCATACTCAAAATTTTAGCATGTGCAAATTTGCTTTGCCCCAATAAGATCTCAAGAGTATTCGGAGGAACAGCTATATCATCTACATATTTAGCAGAACCACTTACATGCTTATGGGCACTATCATGTCGAATAGCCTTGTGAACTATGCCTTCTTTTGCTGATGCATCTGTATCTTTCATTCAACTCACCAAATTCTCAACTTGGTTGCGGTCCGCCAAATTAGGAACGAATGAACCTGTAAGTTCATACCCATATTTCAGCACCAAATTTTGCGCCGCTTTACGTCTATAGTCTGCGCTGCCGCGAACATCCGTTAAAGGGTCAAAATCCTTATTTATATTTTTTGATGCCTTAATAAAAGACTGCGGCGCGAAGGGTTGGTCTAAAAGAGCTTTTTCCACTTCTGTTGCTCTCTTTGGGGTACCGGCCATACCGCCAAAACAAATTGTAGCCTTGGTTATCTTGGTTTTTTCTACACGGATATTTGCGCCCATCATAACAGCAGAAATGTCCTGATCAAATCGCTTGGATAATTTATAACATCGAAAATTGTTCCCCGATTTATTTGGTACAAATATTCCAGAGACATATTCGCCGGAATGACGGTTCTGCCTTCCATATTCAATAAAAAATTCTTCTAAAGGCAGTTTTCGCTTTTTATTTCTATTTGTAAGCTCAATTAATGATCCCAGTGCAATCAAAGCAGGAGGCAAATCACCAATTGGAGATCCGTTAGCGAGGTTCCCACACACCGTCCCAGAATTTCGCACCTGCACTGATCCAAAACGCTTCCATAAAGCGTTAATTGTTGGCCATTTACTCCCTAACTTTTCCATGGCTTCCTGATGGGTTACTGCGGGTCGAATAATTATAAAGTCCTCTTGCTGGTCGATTTTGCTGAATTCTTTAACACGACCAGTCCAAATCATGTTTGATAAGTTCCGATTTTGCTTTGTCACCCAAAGACCAATGTCTGTAGCACCAGACACAATGGTAGAGGAAGGTTGATCTGCGTAAGTTGTTGAAAAATCTTCGTAATTAGTAGGTACAGAAAATGAATTTTTTCCGTCTGTAATTTCAACTGGCTCTGTGCTCTTTATTTTTAAAAGTTCTTTCTTAAGAATTTCATTGCGATCCAATTCCCATTGAGGTTGCTTTGCGTTTTTCAGCGAAAGCCCGGCTTCGACAATTGGCCTGTAGCCTGTGCACCTACATAAATTCCCCGCCAAAGTATCGTCTATATCTTCTGCCATCAAACCGTGTTTGTTCGACCAAGCTGTAAATAGTGACATAACAAAACCAGGCGTACAAAACCCACATTGAGATCCGTGAAAGTCTATCAGCGCTTTTTGACAGGGATGCAGTTCACTGTCAGGCCCATTTATACCCTCAACAGTAATGACTGCACAACCTTCAAGCATACCCATAAAAACAATACATGCATTTACGGACCGCCAAGTTAAATTTCCAGAATCATCGGTTTTAACTATTGCAACCGTGCACGCTCCGCAGTCACCTTCAGCACAACCCTCTTTAGATCCGACTAAGCTTTTTTCGTTTCTTAACCATTTCAATAGAGTCATATCACCAGCGATATTATCGACTCTCTGGGTTTTCCCATTTAAAATAAAAGTAAGATAATTTCTCAATTCACCACCTTCAGCTCCCACGATAGGTAGAGTATCCATATGCTGAGAGCAATAATGGGACATGATAATGCTGTTCAGCGTCATCAATTCCGAAAGCAATAACGACCTGATCTAGAAATGGCGTTTTCGGCAAAACATCACCCTTTTCTTCCAAATATGGAGCTGCATGAAAAATAAGCTTATATTTTCCCGAATCAAAGGTATCACCCTCCAAAAGAGGTTCATCACACCTACCATCACTATTAGTTGAAACCGATTTTAACTTCTGCTCAGCGTTACCAGTAATTTTGTATAGATCTATCGCCAAATTGGCTGCTGGCGTTCCACGAGCGGTATCTAAAACATGGGTTGTAAGCCGGCCCATAGCGAACTCCTGTTTCAATTTCTTGTAATTTATTTTGCAAAACAATTAATTCAAAACTATTGTACATTTTGTAATATCGTTTTCCAAATTAAATTCATAACAGATTACAAAATGGGTTTAGAAAAATTAAATCAAGCCGAAATTATAGATTTATTAGGAAGTATTTACGAACACTCTCCTTGGGTCGCAGAGATTTTATTTTCACAAGGAATTAAATCTCAAGACAACGATATTAATTTTCTGGCAGAACGAATGAAGAAAATTGTAGATACATCAAGTGAAGAGATGAAACTCAACCTCCTTCAGGCTCATCCAGAATTAGCAGGCAAGCTCGCTATTTCAGGCAATCTAACAAAAGACTCTACCGCTGAACAAGCTAGTGCAGGACTTGATAAATGTTCAACAGAAGAATTTGCTGAATTCAATAAATTAAACTTTGAATATACAAAAAAATTTGGCCACCCTTTTATAATAGCTGTAAGAGGCCTCACACGATCTGAGATATTAATTTCTTTTAATTGCCGACTTGACAACGATAGTAAGAAAGAATTTTCCACTGCTATGGAAGAGGTGCATAAAATAGCTAGACTGCGGCTAGAAGAACTTTCAATGTAAAGTAATCTTTTTTAACCACCCATTCTTTGATTTCCTTTAAAACCAAAACCGTCCTAGATCTTTTATCTTAACAGTCTCATAAATACTGCCGTTCATTGGGCCTCCAAGGTTCTGAATCTCTTAAAGAATAGTGTTTCAATAAGAATTAAAAGAATTGAATTATAAAAGTCTATACTTTAAGAAATTTTTAATCTTAGGTTTTCCTTTTTAATCGAATTAGTTAGAACAACACTCAATTCCACCCGTAGTTAATTTGGAAATAAAAATATGGCAGAAATAACTAACCCCGACATATTGTATACAATTGTAGACGAAGCTCCAGAGCTAGCAAGTGCTTCACTACTGCCTGTAATACGGTTTTTCTCAAAAGCAGCCGGAATTAATATTGGAACAAAAGATATCTCCCTTGCAGGCAGAATAATCTCTGCTTTTCCAGAATACCTCACAGAAAATCAGCAACAACCTGACGACTTAGCTAATCTTGGAAAAATTGTTAAAACTAAAACTGCCAACGTAATAAAGCTACCAAATATATCAGCTTCTGTCCCACAACTTTTATCAGCCATAAGCGAACTTCAAAATCAAGGGTATGATCTACCAAATTACCTAGAAGCACCAGAAACAGACGAAGAAAGAGAAATTCAAGCTCGATATGATGCTATAAAAGGATCTGCTGTAAATCCTGTTTTGCGTGAGGGTAATTCAGATAGGCGGGCAGCAAAAGCAGTTAAAAACTATGCAATGGCAAACCCTCACTCCATGGGCGCTTGGTCTAGTGAAAGTAAAACCCATGTCTCATCAATGACAGGAAATGATTTTTACTCAAATGAAAAATCCGCAACTATATCCTCAAGCCAAACAGGAAATGCAAAAATAGAGTTTATTTCTGAAGATGGGACAGTAAATCTATTGAAAGATAAAATTTATCTGGAAGAAGGTACCGTTGTAGATGCCACTTTCATGAGCTCAAAAGCATTACAGCTCTTCTTAAAAAGACAAATTGCTGAGGCAAAAAGTCAAAATCTTCTTTTTTCTGTCCATCTTAAGGCAACTATGATGAAAGTTTCTGACCCAATTATATTTGGACATGCTGTCTCATCATTTTTCGAAAAATCTTTTCAAAAACACAATGTTGCTCTTGAAAAACTAGGGGCAAATCCAAATTTAGGTCTCGGTGATATTTTGGATAAAATTACTGTTGCTCCAGAAATACTCAAAGACTTTAAAGTTGAAATGAATGATGGGCCTAAAATGTATATGGTTGATAGTGACCAAGGTATAACAAACCTTCACGTTCCATCGGACGTTATAATAGATGCTTCAATGCCCGCACTTATCAGAGCAGGAGGTAAAGGGTGGGGGCCAGATGGAAGGCCTTCAGATACAAAATGTGTTATTCCAGATAACTCCTATGCTCCTGTTTATGATGAGGCCATCAAATACTTTAAAGAGACAGGTGCCCTTGATCCGAAAACCTCTGGTGCAGTTGCTAACGTGGGACTAATGGCTCAAAAAGCCGAAGAGTATGGCTCACACCCTACTACTTTTGAAATCAAGAAGAGTGGGGTGGTGCGCTATGTTCTGGAAAATGGCCAGGTGCTTCATGAGCACGAAGTAAACGACGGTGACATTTGGAGATCGTCTACCGCAAAAAAGGCACCAATCATCGACTGGATTAATCTTGCCATTACAAGACAAAAAGAAACCGGCTCACAAGCTATATTTTGGCTGGACAAAAATAGGCCACATGATGCTGAGCTTATTGAATACGTAAAATTTGCGCTTGAAAGCGAAAAGTTAACTGAAAAATTTTCAATTATGGCTCCACGAGAAGCTACCCGCCTTACGTTGGAAACTATAAGGCTGGGCCAAGATAGTATCGCTATTACAGGTAATGTTCTAAGAGACTATTTAACTGATTTATTTCCCATATTGGAGCTAGGCACATCTGCAAAAATGCTTTCTGTTGTAAAATTATTAAGTGGTGGTGGCCTGTTTGAGACTGGCGCTGGCGGGTCAGCACCCAAGCATGTCCAACAATTAAAGCAAGAAAACCATTTACGATGGGATAGTCTAGGTGAGTTTTGCGCTCTAGGTGAAAGCCTAAACTTTTTTGCTAAAACTCACGATAATCCAAAAGCCGCGATACTAGGTGCAGCCGTTGAAATTGCTACACAAGAAGTTCTTAATAAAAACAAATCGCCCGCTAGAAAAGTCGGCGAGGAAGACAATAGGACTAGTCACTTTTACTTTGCGCTTTATTGGGCAAAAGCGCTTGCTAAGCAAAACCAAGATTTAGAAATTTCAAGCTATTTTGAACAAATAACAAATTCTCTTGAAGAAAATGAAGAAAAAATCATTGAAGAATTAATGGCGCTACAAGGAGAGGGGGTAGATCTTGGAGGTTATTACCATACGGACCCAATCAAAGTCCGAAAAATTATGCGACCAAGCAAAACTTTCAATCAAATTATTCCCTAATACTTGAGTTCGCCTGCTAAGACTTTCGCTTAGACGTTTGAACCATATATATACCCACCGTTATAACAATCACCCCCACGGCATCCATGTAACTAATGGTTTCACTTAAAAACAGCCATGCTATTAATACCCCAAAGAATGGGTTTAAAAAATGATAGGTTGCTGCTTTCACTGCGCCAATATGATTGACAAGTTTAAACCACACTACTGTAGCAACCAGCCCAGGAAAAATAGTAGTATATGCAAATGCCAAAACAAAAGAACTGTTTAAAGAAAAATGAATGTTCTCGAATAACAAACAAAATACAGCCAATGCCGCAGAACCAACAAGCATTTGAAGTCCCACTATCATCATTATATTTCCCCCAGAACTAGCATCTTTAAGTGTGAGTGTAGCTACAGTAAGCGCTAGTGCTCCAATGACACAAAGCACCAAACCAAAAATATCGACACCGTGGTTTAATCTGGCCCACATAATTATCGTTACCCCAGAAAACCCAAGCACTAGACCAAGAACCCCAGAAGACGAAAGACGCTCCGATACAAATAACCAGCCTGCAAATGCCACCATAAGCGGCATAGTTGATGCAATTATCGCAGCAAGCGAAGCTTCAATGGACTGCATCGCAACAAAATTCAAACCCAGATAAAGAGCGTTCTGACATAAACCAAAAACAAAAGTTGCCCGCCATTGAGACTTTGTAAGCTTAAAAGACTGCCCCAAAGCTAGAGCTATAAAAACACCTATTAGGCCTGAAATAAAAAATCTAATTGATAGAGCTGCTAATGGTGAGGAATATAAGACAATTATCCGAGCGGAAGTAAACGCTGATGACCAAATGATAACAAAAATTAAGCCTAATAAAAGTGCGCGAATATTCATAAGTTTTCTTTCGGTTCTATCCCGTAATATTTATATAGGCTAAAAAATAAAAGGGCCGCTAAAAGCGACCCCTTTTTTACCAAAGATTTTAAGCTCAGCTGTTAACGCTATCCTTTAATGCTTTAGCTATAGTCATTTTTACTACTTTATCTGCAGCCTTCATGAACTGCTCTCCAGTAGCGGGGTTGCGAACCATTCTTTCTGGACGCGCGCGACATTGGATTTTTCCAACTCCTGGAAGAGCGACAGCGCCGCCTCCCGAAACTTCGCGAGTAATTATACTACATACCGCATCCAAAGCTGCACTTGCAGACTTTTTATCTGAGCCCATTTCATCGGCCAGAGCCGCAACCAGTTGTGTTTTTGTCATTGGTTTAGACATTATACTTCTCCTTACACTGCCCAAAGTTTTGGACCTCGTAATGTTAATTTAACTGCATATTGTGTCCGGACACAACAAATAGTGGTCAAAAACTACATAAAAATAGCTTTTTTTGCCTTTTTTTGTCATTTAAAGGAAGGCTGTTTCGTTAAAACTCCTCAATTTACGGCTTTGGAGCCGCCCCAAAGGCATTTCTTGTAATATTTCCATTGTACGAACACCTATGCTTAAATGTTGTGAAACTTGGGTTTTGTAAAACTCTGAAGCCATTCCCGGAAGCTTAAGCTCCCCATGCAAAGGCTTATCAGAAACACACAAAAGGGTTCCGTACGGTACTCTAAATCGGTATCCATTTGCAGCTACCGTTGCGCTTTCCATATCTAAAGCTATCGCACGAGATTGGCTTAGCCTATGGACAGGGCCGGTCTGTTCACGCAATTCCCAATTTCTGTTGTCTACTGTGGCTACCGTACCAGTTCGCATTATCTGCTTTAAATCATAACCTTTTAACTGTGTGATATCTGCGACTGCTTGCTCTAGAGCAATTTGCACCTCTGCCAATGCGGGCACTGGTACCCATGATGGCAAATCTTCATCAAGAACCTTATCTTCTCTCAAATATGCGTGCGCGAGAACAAAATCGCCAAGTCGCTGGCTATTTCGCAATCCAGCACAGTGACCTAGCATTAGCCAAGCTTGAGGCCTCAAAACAGCTATATGATCAGTTGCCGTCTTAGCATTACTTGGACCAACGCCAATGTTCACGAGAGTTATTCCATTACCGTCAGATTTTTTTAGATGGTAGGACGGCATTTGAGGAAGTTTGTTTGGTTTAGGAATTTCAGAGTTTGACGAAAATATTTCAGAGTTTTCTGGGCCCACAAAACTTTCGTAGCCACTTTCTGAATTATTTAAAGCTTTCCGAGCAAAACGTTCAAACTCATCAACATAAAATTGATAGTTTGTAAAAAGCACAAAATTTTGAAAATGTTTCGGGTCAGTTGCTGTGTAGTGGTCTAGTCTTGCCAAAGAATAATCAACTCTTTGAGCAGTAAAAAGACACAATGAGCTTGGCTCTTCTTT
>Ga0208390_1000169_pt1 | contig 21081 bp, 18 predicted proteins | sample Knorr_S7_td_Surf_FD_185594 | JGI IMG/M metagenome (GOLD analysis project Ga0208390, IMG submission 185594) | Marine microbial communities from Southern Atlantic Ocean transect - Knorr_S7_td_SurfaceA_ad_6m_LV_A (SPAdes) (version 2) | ecosystem: Environmental > Aquatic > Marine > Oceanic | place...
ATTAGCTGCTGCGCTAATATCCATAATGTCTTTTGATTTTTTATCAAATACAGTTTTTCTTAAAGATCGAATTGATAATTCCATATCTGAGGATTCTAAACATTCTAAAGCCATCCATCTTATGCGTTTAGATATGATGCAAGCAGTACCATTTAAATTAAAAGATCAGAATTTCAATAACTTGAATAATGTATTCATTGGTTCGAATAATGAAAGAATTCTAACGTTTGTTGCATTGACAACATCAGATACTGCGATTCTTAGCTCAAAACTGAGAAGAATCATCTATAGATACAATAATAATAACCTTATACGTACAACAACTTTAGCCAATAACGAAAATATCGTTCTCTCAGAAGAAATTTTACTATCTGAAATTGAAAATTTAGAGATTTATTTTGGTGACAGTCTTGATGATCTCGTCGAAATATATCCAGGTCTCAATATTGTAGAAAATAATATTTTTCCAGAATTTGTAATCTTGAATTACAGGATAAATGATAAAAAATACAATCAAATTATGGGGTTCTTTAGATGAAAAGAGGGTTTGTCTTGATTTCTACACTTGCCTTAATTGTAATACTTAGTTTCATTATTCTCATATTAAGTAGAACTATTTATACAGATACATTAAGAACAACTCTATTTGCTACATCTTTAGAAAAAAGAATTGAGATTATTAATTACGAATCTTTTTTAGTTGATACTTTGATAGATAATTCTTTATTGAATAGAAACTTATTATTGGCTGAAAGTGAATTAAATTTTACTATTCAATCTAAATTTCCGGATCTTTCAATAGCTTTGGAAGATTATTCCACATGTTTTAACTTAAATTCCTTAGTTAAACCTTTTCAAAATATAAACGTAAAAAATGAAGAACATGGAAAATTATTTACTAATTTATTAACTTTGTCTGAAATTGATAAAAATCTACATAATGAATTATTAGATAGAATATATGATTCACTAGATGATGATTCTTTGCCTGAAACTTTTGGTGCAGAAGACCTCTACTATATATCGAATGGTAACCTTTCATTAAATCCAGATCAGCTCTACTTTCATAAAAGCCAAATAAAAAATGTAGAAATGCTTGATGGAGAATCTTTAAGTAGAATTTATAGTGATTTGTGCGCTGTACCTACAACTGACATTGAATTTAATGTAAATAGCTTACAGGGATCAAATACAAAGGTATTTCTTGCTTTATTTCCAGATATAAATCTAAATGATATCGAAAAAATTATACTTAATAGGCCGCTCAATGGTTATATAACATATAAGAATTTAATCGATTTAACAGGAATAGATTCATCAAAATTAGATAAATCTTTTATAATCTTCAAACCTAATTTTATTAAGATTAATTATTTAATGAATTTAGAAGGACAAATTTTTAACTTTGTTAGTTTATTATCACTTAAAAGAGGAAACTTTGTTGTTTACAGGTCTTTATCAAGATGAATGTTTTTATATTTAATAATTTAAACTTAGATGACGGAATTTTTATTAATGGCAAATCATTAAAAAAAATTAATATTAGCAAACTTAGTACTTCAGAAAAGACATTATTTGTAGTACCGAATGAACTTTTTCAGTTTGTCGAATTTGAACATGATTTAAAAAATAATCAAAACATTCATGCTTCTATACTCAATAATCTAAGCACATTGAACAATGCTGCTGAAGACTTAACGGTATTAAATACATCAAATAAATATAATTTCTTCATATCAAATAAAAGCAATCAAGAAAAATTAAAAAAATTGTTTAGTCACTTTAATACAACAATTTCAATTACCTCTGATTTACTGTTCTTTAAAGAAGTTATGAAGCAAAACTGTAGTTACCAAAACAATGTATATTTAATTGAGTCTGAAGAGGCTGTAAAACTATCTATGAAATCATTTAATTTGCTAGATGATGCTTTGAGTATTAAACCAATATCTGATCTTGACCTCAAAAAAATAAAAAATATTAATTACACAATTTATCATTTAAATACATTTAATTTTTCTTCAATTTTTAATTTGAAAAATTCTATAAAACCCTCCCTAATAGTCTTAGTTGTCGTGTTTTCTTTTTACGTTATTGCCTTATTAAACATTAATTCTAATTACTCACAAATTAATAAAATGAACACAACGCTGGAAACAATTTATAACGCTATTTATCCCACAGAAAAAATAACTGACATCTATCAACAAATTGATGTGAAGTTAAACAGTTTGAACAATGAGGAGGCTACTGCTTTGTCAACAACTATTACTCTGCTTAAAAACTTATCGGAAACAACAAATGTAATGGAAGCCGACTTTTCACAGAATGACTTACAAATAAAATTTCTCTTTAAAAATGATGCTGAAGAAAGTATTTTTATGAATCAACAAAATAGACTAAATTACGATTTCGAAATTGTTGAAAGTAGAGTTACGCAAATAGGAAAAATTACGACAGTTAGTTATGAACTATAAATTTTCAGCAAGAGAACTTTTATTAATTAAGATATTAGCAGTAATAGCGTTTATATTAGTCTTTTTTTATGGAACATCCTTTGTTGCAAATGAAATAAATAAATCAAAAAACTTAATATTCTATGAAGTAGACAAATTCAATGAAAAGAAACAATTACTCGCTCAAATTCAAGCTCTAGAGAACAATAAAAATTTAGAATTATCTAAAGATGATTTTCTTTTAGATCTTACAAAAAATAATATTACGTATGAACTCAATGGTGATGAGATTGTTATACCAGGGTTATCGAATTTAGATGCTTTAGAAATAATGACAAACATAGAAGAAAGTAATGTTGATATCAACGCGTTTAAATTTAGTGTTGGAGAATCTACTAACATAATTCTAACTATCGAATTTAATGGGTAAATTTTTACTAACCTTACTCTTAACATCTTTGTTGTTGATTGGATCACTTTTTTTTATTCCCATAAATTTTTTTGTTTCCAGCCTAATAAAAAATTCAGATGTTGATATTCAGTATTCATATCTAGAGGGGAATATTTTTTCAGGAAAAATTTTAGATTTATATTATGACAACAATTTTATTGGCGATTTTAATTATAAAAATGAATTTACATTAAATGATATCTCTCTACATTTTAACTCAATTGATGAAAGAGATATTGAAGGTAAAGTTGTAAAAGAAATACTTAATATTACGGACACTGGAACTATAGTGGTCAAGGATTTTTCTGCATCAAGCATAGTTTCAACTGATTTAATTGAATATGTAAATATACTTCTTAATATCGAGAAACTAGATTTAGTAAATTTTGAGTGTGTGAATATTATTGGGAATTTAAAAATCTCATCCCAGGAAATAAATGAAGAACTAATTGGTAAATTAGCTTGTTTTGAAGGCCACACAATCTCAGCAGAATTATTTAATAAAAAAATGAAAGAATTGGGAAATATAACTTATTCAAATTCGCAAGTACAAGTAAGGATATCAACAAAAACAATACCAGATAGAAGGGTGCAATTATTAATGGACTATATTACTTTTACAATTGATCTTTAAGAACCTTTCTGACCAGTCCATCGGATATGCTCCAGAAAGTATTTTCTATAACATGAGAGTTTAGTTCCTGAATTATAAGACTATATAAATTTAAAGCTTCGGGGATAATATCAATTCGATCTTTTGGAATTTCATACTTTTCTATTAAAACATTAGCATCAATGGACAAATAATTGTTTATATAATTATTAAAGTCAGAGGCTTTTATGGGCCCTTTAATTTCATTTGCTTGCATCAAAGCACGTAAATTCCCACCTAAACCATATAAATGATCAATGGATTTAAATTGACGAAGCCATAAGCTTAATTCTTGCAATGCTTCAGACTTTTGGGTTTCACTAAAGTTTAATAATCTAACAGCCCCTAATTGAAAAGATTTGGCGTGAATATCGTTATTAGTATTAACGCAAATTTCCAAACTGCCGCCACCAATATCTATAACAGCGGAATTTATTTTTGATTTATTAAATTCTGCTAGTAAAAATGCTTCGACATCACCTGAAATAATCTTTACATGAATATCGTGTTGTTTCAGCAGTTCTATTATCTCTTTTGCATTTTGAGTGTCTCTTAAAGCAGAGGTCGCAATATAGTTAACACTTAAAATGTTTTTGCTTTTAAAGTTTTTTTTATAATCAAGCAGTAAGTTAAGTAAATCTTGAATCGTTTTATCTTCTAAATAACCCTTTGAAAATACATCTCGTCCAAGCCTTAAAGGATGTCTGTAATATTCAACAAGCTCCAGACCTCCATTAAAGATTTTATATTTAATTGCATTTGATCCAATATCAACAATGGCGTACTTCATAATTCAATCTGAGAAGGGCGCAAGAATTTTATATTGTTCGTAATTTAAATTATCAAACAATACACCTTCGATATAACAAGAATATTGTCCAAGATCTTCACCCCATTTTGGTGGTTCAAGGGTTTCCTTTCCTTCGTAATCTAATGTATTTAGGATGTATCTGAGAGCACTCAGCCTCGCAATCATTTTATTATTTGCGTTAATAATAATCCAAGGAGAGTTTGATCTAGCAGTTAAGTCAAACATTTGGTTTTTATAGAGAGTAAATACATCCCATTTGTTAACCATTAATTTGTCTGAAGCAGATAATTTCCAATATTTTAATCTACTATTCTTTCTTGCTGATAAACGTCTTTGTTGTTGATCTTTATCGATAGAAAAATAGAACTTTACAACTTCAATACCATTTGAAATTAATTTATCTTCCCACTTATTAACATTAGTCATGAAATCTTCATAGTGTTTCTTTGAGCAATAGCCCAAAGTTGGTTCTGTTAATGCTCTGGTATACCAAGAGCGATCAAAAAGAGCAATTTTTCCTTCCTCTGGCAAATGCTTTTCCCATCTTTTAAACCAATTATCTTTTTCCTGCTTGGTTGGTATGCCTAAATGAATATATCTAAAATTTGATGGACGCAGATGCTCAGAAAAAAAATTGATAGTTGAAGATTTACCTGCTGTATCTCGCCCTTCAAAACACAAAGCTATTCTTCTTTTATTTTTAATAACATCTTCCTGAAGCTTCAGAAGTTCAACTTGTAATTTGTATTTTTCTTTTTTATAAATTATTGGACCTAGAGTCTTATATTGTTCAAATTTATATTCGATGACACTCATGTATATTCTTAGAAAAGAGGATATAGTATAAACAAATATTAACTTTCATGTTATGACTCTAGTTGAATTATCGCTCTTCGGGATCCCTTTAATACTTATTTCGTCCGCCATGTTAGGTTTTTTTACAGCTTATGGTGTAGGAGCAAATGATGTTGCTAATGCTATGGGTACATCTGTTGGTAGTAAAGTTTTAACCATTAAACAAGCAATCTTAGTAGCCGCTATTTTTGAGTTTTTGGGTGCTTTTTTAGCAGGGGGTGGCGTAACACAAACCATAAGAAAAGGTGTCATAGATCCTGCATTATTCGAAGGAAATTTAGAAGTTTTAATATATGGAATGATATCAGCCTTATTTGCAGCAGGCACTTGGCTGTTAGTTGCCAGCCTTAGAGGTTGGCCTGTTTCAACTACGCATACTATTGTCGGAGCAATCGTTGGCTTTGGTATATATACACTAGGCATTAATGAGATTAACTGGGCTGTGGTTGGAAATATTGGCCTTTCATGGATCACTTCGCCCTTATCCTCAGCCCTAGTAGCTGGCTTATTTTATTACATCTGTAAAACTTACATCATAGATAATGAATCAAGATTTAAAGGCTTGATCATAAGAATTTATATATTCCTTGCAGGGTTTGCTATAGCACTTATTACTGTTACTAAAGGATTAAAAAATATATTCAAACAACAAGAATTGTTTGTTAGTTTTCAACAAAGCGTTTTAATTTCTGCCTTAGCTGCAATTGTATTTACTTTTATTTTCTACTATTTTTCTAAGGCTAAATTAAAAAAATCTGTAAACTCTGAATCACAGTTTGCTTACCTAATGATCTTTACTTCATGTGCAGTAGCCTTTGCACACGGATCTAATGATGTTGCTAATGCTATAGGACCATTAGCTGCAATCAATCAAGCAACTAGCCAACTATTAAATCAACCATACTCTCTTGAAACTCCTCTATGGATTCTTTTCCTCGGAGCTGCCGGGATTGTTTTAGGTTTGGCTACACTCGGTTATAGAGTTATGAGAACTATTGGTGAAAAGATTGTTAAACTCACACCGAGTAAAGGCTTTTCTGCTCAACTTGCTGCCGCCTTAACAGTAGTGCTTGCAAGTCAATTAGATATGCCTGTATCAACGACTCACACCTTAGTAGGCGCGGTTATTGGAATTGGGCTTGTTGAAGGAGCAAGTACAATAAATTTTAATTCGGTGAAAACTATTGTTTTATCTTGGGTGGTAACATTACCTGCTGGTGCTCTCTTATCAATAGCATTTTTAGAGATATTTACTAATCTTTTCACTTATTAATTAAATTGCTACTAATCTGTCACAATTTTGCCACATATTAAGATTATTTTTTAATTTGACTATGAGCTTTGTAATGAAAAAAATCATTCTCTTTGTAATAGTAAATTTACTTTCTTTTACCTTTTATGCTCAAGAATCAACAACCGAAGATGTAGTTGATTCAATTGAAGAAGTTGTTTCTGTTGGGACTAGAGCTAGCTTAAAGTCAGGTCTCGATAAGCAAAAAGAATCTAATCAATTTGTTGCAATTGTTGACTCTGATGCAATAGGTGATTTTCCAGACGAAACAGCTGCTGAAGCTGTTAGGAGACTTTCAGGTGTTTCAGTTGAAAATGATCAAGGTGAAGGCCGTTACGTAACTTTAAGAGGTATGGCGGGTGGTTTAAATGCTGTTGCCATGAATGGTGCATTAGTACCATCTCCTGAAGGAGGCAGAAAAGTTCTGCTTGATGGTCTACCAACCGAACTTTTAGATTCAATTGAAGTGTATAAAACATTAACACCTAATCAAGATTTAGAAGGGATAGGCGGAAGGATTGAATTTAAAACTAAAAAGGCTACAGAACTAGATGAAGCAGTACTAAAATTTAGATACGATACCCAATATAACGAATTTTCAAAAAGTACAAATAATCCAAAATATTCATTTACATATGGAGATAAGTTCACCGAAAGTTTTGGTGCAATATTTGGATATACGTTTCAAAGCAAACATATCATTTCAAATAACAATGAGGTTGGTTATGAACCCTGGGATATAGATAGCAATGGCAACAAGTACTTAGGTCGTGATTGGGAAATGAGGTTCTATGATCTAACTAGACAAAGAGAGGGTATGACTCTTGATATGGATTTTGAATATTCTCCCAATACATCTTTTTTTATGAATTATCTTTTCAATGAATATGTTGATGATGAAGTAAGACACAAAGATGAGTACAGAGCAAGAGACGTAGTTGAATCATCCATTACATCAACTTCAGCTGCATATCAAAGAATAACTGCTGATAAAGAATCAAAAAAACGTATAGAAACAAGACAAATAGAGACACAAATTATTGGTGGTGAAACTAGTTTTGGAGATTTATTTTTTAAATTTCAAGTAAGCAACTCTTTTGCTGAAGAAGCAGATGATAACAACATAGATGCTAAATTTAGAAGTGAATGTCGTATTAGAGAAGGAGACGATATTTGTGGTACATATAGCTGGGCAAATCCACAATTTATAAATATTGTATTAGCACCTGCTGCATCAGATTTACTAGATCCAAGTACATATGAATGGGATGAATTTGAGATAGATTATGGTCTTATACAAGACCGTGAGAAAGCACTAAAACTAGATTTTGAAAATGAGAATTTTGAGTTATTTGATACTCCTATGATTCTGCAGTTTGGTTATAAATTTAGCAATAGAACAAAATCTAACAACAAAGGCAATTTGGATGGTAGTGATGCCATGTCTCCATTAGGTATGATTTCTTATAGTCCCTATACACCTGATAAGTGGTATTTTCCTCAAAATTTAGGGTTCTTTGCTGATCCAGATTTATTATTTGATGCACAGTCACAATTTAGACCATTGGATCGTGATCTATCTAAATTCTGGGAAACCCAAGAAGAAATTAATGCTTTCTATTTGATGTCTACATTCGATTATGCCAATGCAGTGGTTGTGGCAGGAGTGAGACATGAGAGCACTTCATTTAAAACTTTTGGATATAACGATGGCAACATTAATGATGTATTAAATTTTAATAGAGACTATGGAATTACTGCTCCAAGCATAAACATTAAATATTTCATAGACGATAACACACAATTAAGAGGTTCTTTTTATCGTTCATTATCTAGACCAGGCTTTGGAGAAACAGCGCCAATAGCTGATATAAGTGAAAATGAAGGAAGTAACCAATTTAGAGGCTCTATGGGTAATCCAGATTTAGAACCATACGAAGCAAATAACTTAGATTTTTCATATGAATATTACGATGATGGTTTAGTTTTCACTGCTGGAGTGTTTTATAAAGATATTGAAAATACTATTTATCCAAAAATTTTAGCTAATCAAACTATAGGTGGTATATTTTTTACAGAGCTTGAGACCTACGCTAATGCAGGGTCTTCTTCAATATTAGGCATTGAATTAAATCTATTCGCTGAACTAGATAATTACTTACCCATTAATGGTTTTTTTGCAGCATTTAATACAACTTTAAGTGACGGAGAAAGCGATTTTGATACAGGTTTAGGCACATTTACAATTCCATTTAGAAAATTATCTGAAGAAAATGCCAACCTTTCATTGGGGTATGACAAAGGTAAAATTGACGCAAGATTAGCCGTGAACTATCGTTCAAGTTATCTTGATTACCTTGGTGATGAGGGTGAAGACTTACTTGATAGTGGTTTTAACTATGGTTTCATTAGATTTACTGACGACTATCTTTCTTACGATTTAACCGCTAAGTATCAATATTCAGATAATATTTCGTTTAAGTTAGAAGGTAAAAATTTAGGCAATAGACCTGAATATTACTATTGGAATACTTCAGATAGGCTGTCACAATATGACGAGTATGGTTACACATTATCTTTTGGTGTCAGATATAGCTACTAAATTTAAATCACATCTACTAAAAGCAATTTTTTTACTTGCTCTTATTTTTCAATCTGCATCATTGTTTGCAGACAAAGTAGATTACGTTTTTGAGACTGAATCAGTTTCCTCGATAGGAGATGCGGCTGATGATCCAGCTATATGGTTTAATCAAGCAAATCCTACTAAGTCGTTAATTTTTGGAACAGATAAACGAAAAGGTATTCATGTCTACGACATATATGGTAAAGAATTGAGTTTCTCTGAGCTTGGTGCAACTAATAACATTGATCTAAGGGTTATTGATAAGAACGTTCATTTGGTCATTTCAAATAGATCTTCAAGCACGCTTGGATATTGGATATTCCCAGAATCTGGACTATTTGAGTATTTCTTGGAAAATCCAATTAATGCTTTTACTGAAGATATTATCCATTATCATCTCGAGGCAAATATGGATGTTTATGGCGTATGCATGGGATTTGTTAATGGTCTACCTTTTGCAGCATTAACAGAAGAAGAGGGCCCAACGATTCAGGTTTGGAACCTTATTTCTAAAGAAGTAGTTGGAGAAATTAATATTATCGTTGATGAAGAAGATGCACCTAAATCAGGCAACGAAGCTGAGGGTTGTGTCTTTGATGATAAAAATAGCCGTTTATTGATTTCCAGAGAAGGTTCTAAAGGTTATTTAAAAGCTTATCAGTCAGATACACTACAATTAATAGAAGTTGTTGATTCAAGAGATGGGAATATTATTGGTGATCCGGAAGGTGTAGCAATATATAAAACTTCTGATACAGAAGGATACATCATACTCTCCTCACAAGGTGGTAATGAATTTAACCTGTATGACCGAAAAAGTTTAGATTTTGTTAGTAAGTTTAAGATCAATTCTGTTGAAGATACTGATGGTTTAGATGTCACTGATGAAGCCGTTGAGGGTATATTTCCAAAAGGGTTCTTAGTAGTACAAGACGGTAGAAACTTGCCTAGTAATCAAAATTTTAAATTAGTGAGTATGGAAGAAGTGCTCAAAAAAAAACTGAGCGCTCCTGGCTTGAGCAATTAAAAGAATTTAGTGTTAATAATCCGGTTTTAGCACCACTTATAATCACACTTTTAGGATTTTTAGAATCTTTTGTAATTAGTGGTTTCTTTTTCCCGAGTTTGTTACTTTATTTAATGGCTGTATTCCTCTTTTTAGAGGGTATATCCGGTTTATTTTTTATTACCTTATGTGGGTATATAGGATCATTTATAGGCGATCAATCAAGCTATTTGATGGGAAGAATTTATGGAACAAAAGCCTTAAATTGGAAGTTTATCAAAAGCAGGAAAAAACAAGTAGATAAAGTCAAACAGACATTCGATAAATATGAATTTACCGCCATACTTATTGGCAGAATGACCCCTAGTTTGCGCCCATTTTCACCTTTTTTTGTTGGTGTCTTCAGGTTAAATTATCAAAGATTTTTAATTTTTGACTTGATTGCATGCAGTGTTTGGGCTTCAGGTTTGGTGCTTTTAGTAGTTTTATGGGAATATATAGCTAGTTTTTTTTAATATGTTAGGTCTTTTAAGCTTAGTTCTTTTGGTAATTCTTGTTTTATTACTTCTGCATTACTTTTTTACTCAAAAAACTTCTGGACTGATTAAGAACTTTTTACTTAAATTTGCTGGTATTGTACTAACCATTATATGTGTATATTTATTCATACGGCTAATAAGGTTTGTGCTCTAAAGTGTCTGATTCTATTTTTACTAAAATTAAAAACCAAGAAATACCAGGAAATATTGTTTATGAAGATGATCAATGCTTTGCTATAGAAGATATCAATCCTCAGGCTCCAGTTCATATTCTTATTATTCCGCACAAAGAAATAACCAAAGTATCAGATACATCATCAGAAGATAAAGATTTGCTGGGCCACCTACTTTATGTTTCGAAAAAAATTGCAGATAAATATGATTTAAATGATAACTACAGATTAATAATTAACAATGGAGCAGGCGCTGGCCAAAGTGTTTTTCATATTCATGTGCATTTAATGGGTGGTAGAAGCCTTGAATGGCCTCCAGGCTAAACGAAAGAGGCTCCGATAAGAAGAATTGCTACAATGATACCAATCAATATAAAAAATATTACTATATTTTTCATAACTGTTTTATCATCTTCCATACTGAAATTTTATAGATAATAAAATGATTCGTATAGAGCCTTACAACGATAAAGAGGTCAAATCTGTTTTGACAAATCTCATGAAAAATGAAGAGTTCATGAAATTTATAAAATCTAATTTAAATAAATCTACATCAAAATTTTTATCCATACCTGGTTCCTCTTTACTAGTCATGCAGTTATTTAAATCAAAAATTAAAAAGATAAGTTCCATAAAAGAATTTCAAGACCAAGTTAAATTAGTATTAAGGAGTGTTGTTAATCAAACTATTGAGGACTTTCAGATAGAAGGATTAGAAAATCTTAAATCCGATAGACCCTATTTATTTATAGGCAATCATAGAGATATAACACTTGATTCTGCACTTTGTAACTTTGCATTAGACAGCATAGGCCTAGACACAACTTTTAATGCTATTGGAGATAATTTAGTTAGTGTAGATTGGATGGGAGATTTGTTAAGACTTAATAAAAGTTTTGTTATTTCTCGATCTGGTTCCACAAAAAAAGAAATTTATTCCAATTTATACAAGGCCTCTCAATTTATTAAAGATAAATTGGATGATGGTAATCATGTTTGGATTGCTCAAAAACAAGGAAGATCAAAAGATGGGATCGATAAGACAGATCCAGCTGTTTTAAAAATGCTCCATATTGCTCTGAGAAAAACCTGTGAATTTCAGGAAATTACTAATTATTATAATATTGTGCCTTGTTCAATTTCATATGAAATTGATCCTCTAGCTGTCGAGAAATCAAAACAGTTACACAACCCTGAATCAAAGGATTTAAATGAAGATATCTCCCACATTTTTAAAGGTGTAATGTTAGAAAAGGGGAAAGTTAAACTATGTTTTGCTGATTGTATACAGGGTACTTATACTCCTGAGTCACTTGCTCATGAAATAGATAAAGAAATTCTGAATAATTATGAACATTGGGAAACAAATACATATGCATATAAATTTTTAAATGGTGAAGCAGAAGATGCTAACTTTCCAAGAGCGAGCAAATACTTTAATGATTTGAGAGCCTCCATGACTAACGAGGACTTAAAATATATAATGTGCCAATACGCCAATCCAATTATGGCAAAAAAGGAAATTAATAATGAGTGATGATCAATTTTATGATTCAGAGGAAGAAAAGGAAAACTCTTCATCTGATGCAAATGTAGCTTTAGTGATAATAATTTGTGGTGTGATAGGCGCAACTATTTACGTTTCTTCTCTATGAGCTTAAAAACACAAGACTTATTTAATGTAAGCAATAAAGTTGTTGTAGTTACCGGTGGATCAAGAGGAATAGGCGAAATGATTACCTCTGGTTTTTTGGCAAATGGGTCTAAAGTTTATGTTACCGCGAGAAAAGAGGAAGCTTTAGTAAATAAAGCTGCAGAGTTATCAAAAAAATATAATTGTAGTTGTATTCCTGTATGTGGGGATATTTCCAACAGTGAAGGTATTGATTCTTTAGTAAATTTTTTAAATGATGCAGAACCAGATGGTATTGATTTTCTAATCAATAATGCTGGTGCAGCATGGGGTGCTAACTATGATGACTTTCCTGAAAGTGGGTGGGACAAAGTCATTGATTTAAATCTGAAGACACCATTTTTTCTGACACAAAAGTTAACTCCATCTTTAGAGAAGAAGGGCACTTCAGAAGATCCTTCAAGAGTGGTAAATATAGCTTCGATTGATGGTTTACATGTTCCAATGATGGAAACCTATTCTTATACTGCTTCAAAATCAGGAATTATTCATTTAACTAAACACCTAGCTAAAACATTAGTAAATAGAAACATTATAGTTAATGCCATAGCTCCAGGACCATTTGATAGTCATATGTTAGGTAAAGCGGTAAATTTTGATTATTCATTCATAGCAGAATCTGTGCCAAGAAAAAGAATTGGTTCACCTGAGGACATTGCTGGATTGTGCATGTATCTTTGTTCCAGAGCGGGTGCCTACACCATTGGTGAAACAATTACATGTGATGGTGGGTTAGCTAAGTTACTTTAGGCTGATAAATATTTTTCTGCATCCAAAGCTGCCATACAACCAAATCCAGCGCTTGTTATAGCTTGTCTGTAAGTATAATCCGCAACATCTCCTGCTGCGAATACGCCTGGGACAGAAGTTGAAGTTGCCCCATGATCAAAGCCAGATTTAGTAATGATATATCCATCTCTCATTTCTAACTGGTCTTTAAAAATATCAGTGTTGGGCTTATGACCAATAGCAATAAACACACCTTCAACTTTTATGATTGATTCTTCTCCAGAAGTATTTGCTATTTTAATGCTATTTACAACTTGATCACCCAGCACTTCTTTTAGATTTGAATTTAAAACTAAAGATATCTTCCCTTCTTTTACTTTCTTGAACATCCTATCTTGGAGAATTTTTTCTGCTCTAAACTCATCACGCCTATGAACTAGGTACACCTTCGAACATATATTACTTAAATAAAGAGCTTCCTCCACAGCAGTATTACCGCCACCAATAACAGCGACTTCTTGGTCTTTATAGAAAAACCCATCGCAAGTAGCACATGCACTTACCCCTTTACCTAAAAAACTTTTTTCACTTTCTAATCCTAGATATTTTGCTGAAGCACCAGTTGCTATTATTAGAGTTTTTGCAGAATATGAATCTTTTCCACCTTCTAATTTGAGAGGTGATTGTGTGAAATCTACTTGTTTAACGTGATCATGAATTATTTTTACATTATATTTTTCTGCATGTTTTTTCATTCTGACCATTAAGTCTGGGCCCTGAAGATCTTCAAAATCACCCGGCCAATTTTCAACTTCAGTTGTAGTTGTGAGTTGCCCACCAACCTCAAGACCAGTTATTAATGTTGGTTCAAGATTTGCTCTTGCAGCGTAAATCGATGCTGTATAACCTGCTGGGCCTGATCCTAAAATAATTAATTTTTGTTCCATAATTTTTCCTAAAACAAGAGTACTTGCGGTTTTTTAGTTACAATATCTTAGCATGTCAATAGATAGAATATATAGAGAGTTTTTTGGCTTTAGTTTGATAATTATCTCTCTTTTTCTCTTTGTAAGTTTAGTAACTTTTTCTGCTCAAGATAATGTTGACAACCTTCTCACCGATACAAAAAACTATTTAAATAACTTTGGTTATTTAGGCGCACTGTTCTCTTCAACTGTTTTTTCTTATATCGGTTTCGCTGCTTATTATTTTGCTTTAATTTGTTTTTATTTTGGGATGATTTTATTTTTTTCATCCTCTTCAAAAGATTTTTCGGAACGATTAAATTTTATAAATAATGTTCTTTATAGCTTCATCTCCATATTTCCTTTGACGTTATTTTTTGTAAGCTTCGTAAATTCAACGAATACAGAACTGAGTCTGCTCTCTATCAATACAGGTGGGTTAGCTGGCGATAATTTGTTAACAATTCTTAGCACATATGCAAATAGTTTAGTCATTGGGTCACTATCAGGAATCGTATTTTTGACACTGCAGTATTTTATTTTTTACGATCTTTTAAACTTTGTTAATTCATTTTTCAAAAGTGATAAAACTTCAACAAAAAAACAAACAAAATCACAGAACATTGTTAAGGAAGTTAAAAAACCCAAACCAGTAGAACCAAAAGAAGCAACAATCATTGATAAGCCAAAACAAGAAACTGTAAAAATTGAACAAGAAGATTTTATAGATTTACTGGATAAGAAAATTGATGATTCAAGTGAAGTAACTAAGGATTATCTTGAAAATTTAGCGGAGAATTTAGTTAATAAGCTAGAAGAATTTGGTATAGAGGGAAGAGTAGAAGATTCATTGCCTGGTCCAGTTATTACGCGGTTTGAAATAAGCCTTGCACCAGGAACAAAAGCAAGCCAAGTTACTAATATTGCAAATGATTTAGCGAGGTCACTAGCGGTAAAAAGTGTAAGAGTAGTTGAAGTTATTGAGGGTAAATCATCTATCGGTATTGAAATACCAAATCCAAAAAGAAAGGAAGTAACTTTATATTCCAGTATTCAAGAACATCCAAAAGAAACATTAAAGCCCTTGGAATTTTGTATTGGTAAGGATATAGCTGGTGAAAGTGCAAAAATTGATTTACAACAGCTACCTCACTTATTAATTGCTGGTACAACTGGTTCAGGAAAATCAGTTGGGGTTAACACCATACTTCTAAACCTATTGAGAAATAATAGCCCAACAAATTTAAAATTATTGTTAATCGATCCTAAAATGCTCGAGCTATCAGTTTATGACGATATTCCACATCTAATTACACCTGTAATTACAGATATGCAAAAAGCTGCAAACGGTTTGAACTGGTGTGTAAAAGAAATGGATAAGAGATACAAACTTATGTCAATTCTAGGGGTTAGAAATCTAGAAGGCTACAACCAGAAAGCCCTAAAACCTTCTTCAATTCCTCAAGAACAAAAAGAATTATTGCTCGAAGAGTTAGATGGAGATATTACATCGCTTCCATACATAGTTGTGGTGATTGATGAACTAGCAGATCTCATGATGGTAACAGGAAAAAAAGTAGAACAACTTATTGCAAGACTCGCTCAAAAAGCAAGAGCGTCTGGAATTCATTTAGCTATTGCAACGCAAAGGCCATCAGTAGATGTTATAACTGGCCTTATAAAAGCAAATATTCCTTCAAGAATGTCCTTTTTAGTATCCTCAAAAGTTGATTCAAGAACTGTCCTTGATCAAGGCGGTGCAGAACAGTTGCTTGGTAAAGGTGATATGTTATTTATCGAACCGGGAACATCGATCCCAAAAAGGATTCATGGAGCTTTTGTAAAAGATGATGAGGTTCAAAAAATTACAAAATATCTTAGAGAAACTGGTAAACCAGAATACGTTGAGGAAGTTACAAAATCAATTGAAGTTCAAGAGTTAAATAATGAAACAGATACTGATGATGATTTATACAATGAAGCAGTTGAATTCGTAGTAGAGACAAGAAGGGCATCTATTTCATCCATCCAAAGAAAATTTAGAATTGGCTACAATAGGGCTGCTCGATTGATCGAAACAATGGAAGAAAATGGAATTGTTACACCTATGAATTCAAATGGCTCTAGAGAAGTCATCTAATGCGTATATTGATTGTTGGTTTTATAAGCTTTCTCATACAATCAAATCCCACTATTTATTTTAAAGAACCCTTAAATTTTGATGCAGAAATACATATTAATAGTGAAGGAAATTTCATTTCTAAAGGCACAATGTCCTTTAGAGAAGAAGCTTTCATTTATAATTTAGTAAGCCCATATAACCAAACAATTGCAAGCAAAAATGGGAAGCTATACGTTCAAGATGATGACTTCCAACAAGTCATAATTTATAACGACACTAAGTCTTTTTTTCTTCAAGACTTATTTAATAATAAATACGAAACAGAAAGTTTCCCCTGTCCAAATAGCTGCTTTAAATTAAATCCACAGGATGGAAGTACTTTCCAAGAAGCACTGGTATCTATGAACGGAAGCGTCATAGATTGGATAAGACTAATTGATATTAAGGATCAAAGAATTTTTATTAAATTTGAGAATTTTAAGTTTGAATCATCTAATATTACTTATGTAGTTCCACAAAATTACGAAATTATTAGCAATGATTGATATAGCACACTTAAAAGATAATTTAGATCAATACAAGAAAAAGTTGAAATCTAAAGGTTATGTAGGAAATCTTGATGAAATCTTATCTAAAAATGAATCTAAAAATAACATCCAAGTAAAACTTGATGAGATTAAAAATACAAAAAATATTTTATCAAAAGAAATTGGCGTATTAGCTCAGAAAGGTGCATCAATAGATAAACAAAAAAAACAGTCAGATTCCCTATCAAATGAAATAGAAATACTACAAAAGGATTTTGATGTCTTGAAAAATGAACTTGAAGAAGAAATGCTCTCTATACCCAATATTCCTGATGATGACGTTCCTGAGGGAAAAGATGAATCATTTAACCTCGAGCTTGAACAAATAATTTATAATCAATTAGAAAAGGGACCAGACCACGTAGAGATTGGTGAACTGTTGGACCTGTTAGATTTTGAAACGGCAAATAAATTAAGTGGCTCAAGATTTGTTGTCTTAAAAGGTAAATTAGCTCAACTACAGAGAGCTTTATTAAGATTCATGCTGGATGAAGCAGAATCCAATGGTTACACCGAATACTATGTTCCTTACATAGTTAATTCAGAAAGCTTGATAGGTACTGGCCAACTTCCAAAATTTGAGGAAGATCAATTTAGTGTGGGTGAGGGTAAATATTTAATACCAACAGCAGAAGTGCCTCTAACAAATTTATATCGCAATGAATTGATCGAGGCAGATAATCTTCCAATTAAGATAACTTCTCATACCCCTTGTTTTAGGGCTGAAGCTGGAAGTTATGGTAAAGACACTAGAGGGATGATTCGCCAGCATCAATTTGAAAAAGTTGAATTAGTTAAATTTGTAAATCCAAGTGAATCAGATAAAGCTTTAGATGAATTAGTTGGTCACGCTTCGAATATATTAGATAAATTGCAGCTTTCATACCGGAAGGTTGTTTTGTGTACGGGTGATCTAGGTTTTTCTGCTGCAAAAACAATTGATTTAGAAGTATGGTTACCATCGCAAAATTGTTTTAGAGAGATCTCATCTTGCAGTAATTTTAGAGACTTTCAAACTAGAAGGATGAATACAAAATTCAAAGATGGTTCGGTAAAATCATATCCACATACCTTAAATGGTTCAGCTCTAGCTGTTGGAAGAACACTTTTAGCTATTTTAGAGAATAATTACGAAAAAGGCGTAGGTGTACATATACCAAAGGTTTTAGGTCCTTATCTAACCTTTAACTTAATTGAAACTAAAAAATAGTTACAAGAATTTCACATAACTGTTAACTCTTCTTCTTCTTTAGTTATAAAATAGAATTAGTATCGATGTTGAGAGGTATTTTATGAAAAAAATTCTTTTATCGCTTAGTTTAGCGGTAGTATCGTTGTTTGCAGTATCACAGGTTGACGTTAGGGCGTCAATTAAGGGTAATGTAACCGATAGCTCAGGGCCTGTAAGTGGTGCTGAAGTTGTCGTGGTTTATACACCAACGGGTTCTACAGATCGTGCTTTAACAAATGCAGATGGTGCTTTCGTTGTTAACAACTTAGCGCCTGGTGGGCCTTATACAGTTTCTGTTACAAAGCCTGGCTATGCTGATGCAAAAGCATCTGACGTATTCACAAAATTTAGTGAAACGTCAAATGTTGATGTATTTATGGCAGCTGAATTTGAAGAGGTTGTAGTTAGTGCACAAGCTCTTGAAAGCACAATAAGATTTGGTAATGGGTCTGTCTTTGGTGAGGATGTAATTGATGGTTTGCCATCTACTGATAGAGGTATTCAAGACATTGCTTCTCTAGATCCTAGAGTAGCAGTTGGTCAATCTGAAGACTTCTTCTCGCTTTCTGTTATGGGTAGTAACCCAAGAACAAACGACATCACAATTGATGGTGTTTCAGTTAATGATGCGTTTGGTCTTAACGATAGTGGTCAACCTACATTGAGAAACTCATTCTCAATTGAAACTGTGAAACAGCTTTCAGTTGACGTTGTTCCTTTTGATGCTTCAAGAGGTGGTTTCACAACAGGTAGTGTTAACGCTGTTACTAAATCCGGAACAAATGAATTAGAGGGTGACTTCTATGTTTATAACAGAGATGAAGGAATGGTTGGAACAGATGCCTTTGGTAATGATCCAGATGTATTTAATGAAGATACAGTTGGTTTCAGTGCTGGTGGTCCAATTATAAAAGATAAGTTGTTCTTTTATTTCAACCATGAAGCTTTTGAACAAACTTACCCATCATTTTATGGTCCCGTCGGCAGTGGTGCAACTAATGAAGCATATTTTGTTACACAAGCTTTAGTTGACAGAGTAATTGCCTCAGCGCAAAGCCTATATGGCCTAGACATAGGTAATTATAATTCAGAACAAAACAATCAATCTGAAAATACATTCCTTAAATTAAATTATCTGATCAACGATAATCATGAAGCAGAAATGTCTTATATAGACACTACTTCTAATCTTGTAAAAGTTAGAGGTAACCCACCTTTTGGTTTTGCTTTAGATTCACAATGGTACGATGATAAACAAGCTGTTGAAGTTCTAACCACTAAATTATTTAGTGATTGGAGTGATAAGCTTTCAACACAGTTTACTTATTCAACAAGAACACAAACAGACAATCAAGATCCTGTAAGAGGTGATGATATGCCATCTGTATCTATCGTTATAAATAATGGCGATGGTTCATGTGTTGGTAGCTCAAACTGTACAAACCCATTTAGAACTATTTGGGGTTCAGCTAGAAGTGGACAATATGAAACTTTAAGATTTGGTCAAGATCAGTTTAGATACAACAATGAAATTATTATTGACTCAACTCAATTCTCATTCAAAGGATTTTATGCGGCAGCAGCTGATCATAATGTCACATTTGGATATGAATCAAGTTCAGAAGATATCTATAACTCATTTAGAGTTTGTGGTGGTGGTTGTTATGGTTTCTCAGGCATAGATGCTTTTGAAGCTGGAACACCAATATACTACTTGCTTGAAGGTGGTGTAGGTGGTGTCATCAATGGTGATGCAGCTGAATGGAGACTAGATAAATCTTCAATGTACATTCAAGACGAGTGGAGTGTTAATGATAAATTAAATGTTTTAATTGGTTACAGAATTGATAATACAGAAACAAATACTGCACCAAATGCTAACGCTGATTATCTAGCTGCAACAGGTTACAGAACTGATGTTGCTATAGATGATACAGTCACAGCAGGTAGATTTGGCTTCGATTATGATGCAACTGACGCATTCTTTGATTATTTCTTAGGTGGCAGAACATACGACTGGCTTCCAGTTGAAGCTGTTACTGTGAGAGGTGGTTACGGTAAATTTGTTGGTAGATTGCCTAATGTATGGATTTCAAACTCATTCAGTAATGATGGTGGAATTAATAAAGCTGAATTTGAGGCTTTTACATTCGACGGCACACCAATTGAAGGTGTAATCTTTGACCCAAATGCTAACGATCAAAGCAGGGTGGATAGATTAACTACTTCTGCTGGTGGAGATGTGAACTCTCTTGATCCAGATTTTGGTTTACCTATATCTGATAGACTTGCTTTGTCTTTTGATTTCGATTTAACGGACAATATGTTCTTTGGCGTTGAATACAATAAAGACAGTGTTGATAGAGCGTTTGCATACATTGACCCTGCTTTAGAAGGAAATGTAGCTGGTACATTACCAGATGGTAGAACTTACTATAATAATAGTGAGGGAGATCTCCATACTACATTTACAGATCTAGGTCAGACAACATCATGGTCTTATAAATTCACAAAATCTTGGTTTGATAATAAGCTAAAACTTTACTTAGCAATGTCAGATACCGAAGCAGAGGACGTCTTTGCTGCAGGTTCTTCAACTCAAGGATCAAACTACGGAAAATATGCAACTTGTAATAACCAGTTCTATCCAAATCTATGTACTAAACCTTCATTATGGGGTGCTAGTGAAAGATATGTTGGAACTCTTGATTACACTGCGGATTTCTTCGGAGCTGATAATCCTACAAGATTTTACCTCTACTGGTTAAGAGAATCAGGTAGACCATTCAGTTATACCTATGATTCAAACATCATAGGAGACGGCTACAGAGATGAAAGAGATCTGTGGTACGTTCCAACAGGACCTGGCGACCCATTGGTATCATTTAGCGATG
>Ga0208390_1000170_pt1 | contig 21048 bp, 18 predicted proteins | sample Knorr_S7_td_Surf_FD_185594 | JGI IMG/M metagenome (GOLD analysis project Ga0208390, IMG submission 185594) | Marine microbial communities from Southern Atlantic Ocean transect - Knorr_S7_td_SurfaceA_ad_6m_LV_A (SPAdes) (version 2) | ecosystem: Environmental > Aquatic > Marine > Oceanic | place...
ATAAAAAATTTCAAAAATAAAAGATTAACATTCTCTACAAATTTAAAAAAATCTATTAATAACTCTGATATAATTTTTATTTGTGTAGGCACACCAACTAAAAAAGGTGGCAGTTCAGCTGATTTAAGTCAAATTTATAATGTTGCTAAAGAAATAAGCTCCTCAATTAATAAATTTAAAATAATTATAACTAAATCAACAGTCCCAGTTACAACAGGCGATGAAATTGAAAAAATTATTGCCAAAAAAAATTCTAAAAAAAAGTTTTCAATAGTTTCTAATCCTGAATTTTTAAGAGAAGGTGAAGCGATAAGAGATTTTACATATCCTGATAGAATAGTTGTAGGATCAAATGATAAGAGATCAAATCGAATTTTAAAAAATTTATACAATCCTTTAATCTCAAAGGGAGCACAATATTTAAATACTTCTAGAAGAGCAGCAGAGTTAATTAAATATGCATCAAATGCATTCTTAGCTACAAAAATTACATTTATTAATGAAATTGCAAATTTATGTGAAAAGACTGGAATAAATATTGAGGACATATCAATTGGGATGGGCCTAGATAAAAGAATAGGTAGTCGTTTTTTAAGAGCAGGGCCCGCATATGGAGGATCCTGTTTTCCAAAAGATACAAAGGCAATTGTTTCAACAGCTGATAAATTTCAATCAAACTTATCAGTAATAAAATCAGTAATAAAATCAAACGAGAATAGATCAAATATTTTATTAAAAAGGGTAAGTAAAATATTAAGTAATAAGATTAAAAATAAAAAGATTTCCTTTTTAGGAGTAACATTCAAAGCTAACACAGACGATATGAGAGACTCTTCAAGTTTAATTATGATACCCTCACTTTCTAAAAAAGGTGCGTTAATTAAGTATCACGATCCTACCGGTTTTAAAAAAGAGTTTTCAAAAATTAAAAATGTCAATTATGAGAATTCTATAAAAAAAACAATTGAGGACGCGGACCTTGTTATAATTCATACAGAATGGAATGATTTTAAATCTATAAACTTTAGTAAGTTATCAAAAAGAAAAAAAATAATTATATATGATTTAAGGAATATTTACTCTGCGGATAAAATGAAAAATCAAGGCTTAAAATATTATAGTGTGGGAAGATAAATATTACTTTAGCTCAAAAACAGCATCAACTTCTACTGCAACACCTAAAGGTAAACTGTTTGAACTTACAGCAGCTCTCGCATGCATGCCGGACTCTCCAAAAACTAAAGCTATTAGATCAGATGCACCATTAATTACCTTAGGTTGATCTGTAAAATCGTTAGTTGAATTTACAAAACCTGTTAACTTTATACATGATTTAATCTTTGATAAATCGTTATTACATGCTTTTTTAACTTGTGCAATTATACTCAGTGCACATCTTTTTGCAGCATTGTAGCCTGCATCAGTATCTAAATCTTTTCCTACTTTACCTTTTATTAATTGACCGTTTTCATCGACAGAAATTTGTCCAGAAATAAATAATATTTTTCCAGAAATTTTTGTTGCAACATAGTTTCCAACTGGGGGTTTTGCTTCTGGCAAGATTATTTTGAGTTCTTTTATTTTATCATCATAACTCATTTTAATTTTCTTTTTTTTGATTTCTTTGTTTTATCGTATTCTTTTCTTTTCTCAATTAATATTAAAGCTTCCTCCATGGTTAACTCTGTAGGATCTTTTTCCTCAGGTATAGTTGCATTAAGTGACTTGTATTTGATATAAGGTCCATATTGACCCTTCATTACTCTAACTGGTTTTTTATCTTCAGGGTGTTCTCCTAAATCTTTAATGATTGATGAAGACATTCGGCCAGGTTTAGCTTCGGCAATTAAAGTCACAGCTCTATTTAAACCTATTGAAAATATTTCCTCTATATTCTCTATTCTTGCTGATTTATTTTCACACTTTAAGTAAGGACCAAACCTTCCAGTGTTTAAAGTAATTTCTTTTTGATTGTCAGGATTTATTCCTAAAGATTTTGGTAATGAACATAAAAATTTAGCTCTTTCTAAATCAATAGTTTCTAATTCTAATCCTTTTGGTATTGAAACATTTTTTAAAAGTTCGTTGATATCTGATTTAATTTTTTTAGTTTTCTTTTTTTGCTTTTTAGTTTTTTCAATTTCTATTTCTGAGGGAATTTTTTCATATTGAAGATAAGGTCCAAATCTTCCATTTTTTAAATATATATCATTCCCGTTTTCATGTTTGCCAATGAATTTTGGTTCAGCTAATTTTGCTTGAGCAGCAGCTTTAGCTTTGGATAGCGGTCGAGTAAACTTACATTCAGGATAATTAGAACACCCTATGAAAGCACCACCTCTAAAACTATTCTTTAAACTTAGTGTACCCGAATTACATAATTGGCATTTTCTGACTATGTTTCCTTGATTATCTTTATCAAAAATTAAGTCCCCTAAACTTTCATTTAGTAAATCTAATACCTCCCTTGTCCTTTTTTCTTTAACTTTAGAAATATTATTATTGAAATCTCTCCAAAAAAGTTCCAAAACTTTTATCCAACTTTCTTTCCCAGTAGTGATTTCATCAAGTTGATCCTCCAATCCTGCAGTAAAATTATAATCTACATATTTTGAGAATAACTTCTCTAAAAACGCTGAAATTAATTTTCCTCTGTCAGTAGGAAAGAATCTTTTATTTAATATTTCTGCATATCCTCTATTTGCAATAGTTGAAATGATACTTGCATATGTAGATGGTCTACCTATTCCCAATTCTTCAAGTTTTTTAACTAGGCTAGCTTCTGAATATCTTGGTGGTGGTTGAGTAAAATGCTGTTCATCTATCAAAGACTCAATATTAATTAGACCTTTGGATACAGTAGGCAAAATATTCTCATCATCATCTCTACTTTGATTATTATAAACTTTCAAAAATCCATCAAATTTTAAAACTGAGCCACTAGCTTTGCAAATGCAATCATTATTATCAGATGTTATGGTTATTGTGTTCCTGTCAAACTTAGCAGACTCCATTTGAGATGATAGAGCTTTACTCCAAATAAGATCGTAAAGTTTATTTTGATCTGTGCTTAAATATTTTTTTACACTTTGTGGTGTTCGGATAATATCTGTAGGTCTAATTGCTTCATGGGCTTCTTGAGCATTCTTTGCCTTTTTTCCAGAATAATTTAAGGAGTCTTTTGGTAAATATTCATTACCAATTTCATTTTTAATATATTCTCTAAAAGCTGTAATTGCATCTTTAGATAAATTAGTACCATCAGTTCTCATATAAGTAATCAAACCTATGGTTTCACCTTCTATCTCTATACCTTGGTAAAGTTTTTGGGCAATTTGCATTGTTCTAGACGCACCAAAACCTAATCTACTAGAAGCTGTTTGCTGTAATGTAGATGTTGTAAATGGACCTGTAGGATTACGATTTACCATTTTACTTGAAATATCAGTTATACTAAATTTTTTTTGATTGATACTCGAAATAGCTTTAATTATTTCTTCCTTGTTTCTAAACGAAAATTTTTCAATTTTTTTATCATTTAGATGACTTATACTAGCTGTGATATTTTGATTTTTTTGATCTTTGAACTTAATACTTAATGTCCAAAATTCCTCTGGTTTGAAAGACTCAATTTCATGCTCTCTTTCTGTGATTAATTTTAAAGCTACAGATTGTACTCTACCTGCAGACTTTGATCCTGGTAATTTTGTCCAAAGTATTGGAGAAATATTAAAACCTACGAGATAATCCAAAGCTCGTCTTGCCATATACGCATCTACAAGCAGTGGTTCTATCTGCCTTGGGTTCTCAATACCATGCATGACTGCTTTTTTTGTAATTTCATTAAAAACTACTCTTTCAATTTCTTTATCTTTTAATAGTTTTTTTTCATTGAGATATTCTTTTACATGCCATGCTATTGCTTCACCTTCACGATCTGGATCAGTTGCAAGAATAATTTTAGCAGAATCTTTTGCAGCATCGGTAATTTCTTTAAGATACTTTTTTGAAAAGCTATCAACTTCCCATTCCATTTTAAAATCCTGATCTGGATCAACAGAACCATTTTTGGAAGGAAGGTCTCTTATATGACCATAGCTTGCTAAAACTTTGTAATCATCACCCAAATATTTGTTGATAGTTTTAGCTTTAGCAGGACTTTCTACAATCACTAAATTCATAAACTACAAACTACCCAAATGACTTAGATAGTCAAATTAATAAATTTTTGTCTTAGTTTCTTCTTTATTTTTCAATCTTTTGATATTTTCTCGATGAGTAAAGAATATAAGGATAAACATTGTTGTAAAAAAAAATACTTGATCAAATCGACTTAAAATTAATAAATAAATCGGTATTGAAGCAGAAGCTATTAAAGATGAAAGAGAAGAATATTTTGAAACTAAAAAAGTTATAGCCCATGAAACTAAAAAAATAATACCAAAATATATATTTATAGAAAATAAAATTCCAACATATGTTGCTACACCTTTTCCACCTCTAAACTTTAACCAAATCGGAAATACATGTCCTAAAAAAGCACATAATGAGGAAATGTATATTGATTCTTGAAAAAAAAATTTCACGTATAAAACTGGAATTACTGCTTTAAGAATATCTAAAATTAATGTTAAGTAACCAATAATTTTATTGCCGGTTCTTAAAGCATTGGTTGCACCAATATTACCTGAACCAATTTCTCTAATATCTTTTTTTAAAAAAATCTTTGCGAGTATAAAACCAAATGGTATAGATCCCATAAGGTATGAAATTATACCTATTAAAAAAATTTCCATATTATAGCTTAAATAATTCTTTTCCCTTTACAAATGTATTTGTTACCCTACCTTGTAATTTTTTGTCTTCAATAGAGGTATTTTTAGATTTTGACACTAACTTATCTTTTTTTACAATCCAAGGTTTATTAATATCAACGATACATAGATCAGCATCATTGCCAACAGATAAATTACCTTTATTTATTTTTAATATTTTGGCAGGGTTCGATGTAAGAGCCTGAATAATTGTCTCAAGCTTGAGAGATCCGTTATGATACAACTCTAAACTAAGAGCTAATAGAGTTTCTATTCCAGAAGCACCAGTTGCAGCTTGCGCAAAAGTTAATCTCTTAGACTCTTCATCTTCAGGTTTATGGTCAGAAACAATAACATCAATCATTCCATCTTTTAATCCTTGAACTAAAGCTAGCCTATCTTCTTCTCTTCTTAATGGAGGTGATAATTTTAAAAAAGTTCTAAAGTCACCAATATCATTTTCATTTAGAGATAGATTGTTGATAGAAACACCAGAGGTAAACTTTACAATTTCTTTTCTCAGTTTAATAACCTCAATAGATTTTTGTGAAGATAATTGCGATATATGATATCTACATTTCACTTTTTCTAGTAGTGTTAAATCTCTTTCAATTAAAATCCTTTCAGCTATCTCTGGTATACCTGACAATCCTAATTTAGATGCAATAATTCCAGAATTTATCATTCCATTTTTTGCTAATTCATAATCCTCAGCATGTTGCATAATCAAACAACCAAGATCTTTTGCAGAATTCATTATTCGTGACATTAATCTGGGATTTTGGATTGTTCTTATACCATCTGTAAAGGCAATGATCCCTTTATTTTGTAAAAGACCAAATTCTGTCATATTGGTTCCTTCAACATTTTTTGTAAGTGAAGCACAGGGAAAAATATTTATTTTTGATTTATCTCTTCCTCTTCTTTTTAAAAAATCTACTATAGACACGTTATCTATTATTGGATCAGTATTAGGCATTGTGACTACTGATGTTACTCCCCCAGAGAGAGCTGCATTACTTAAAGTTCTAAAGTTTTCTTTGTATTCATAACCAGGCTCTCCAACAAAAACTCTCATATCAACTATTCCAGGGAAAATATGTTTACCTTTTAAATCAATTGGCTTTTCTCTACTTGGAAGATTATTTGTATTTACTTTTTTACCAATAGCCTCAATTTTACCTTCTTCATTTATAATTAACCCCCCAATTTCATTTATTGAATTAAGAGGGTCTATTATATTTGCATTAATAAAGTATTGTTTTTTCATTTAAGTACAAAATATTTTTAAACAAGCCATTCTTACAGCTACACCAAGTTCAACTTGCTCTTTAATTACACTTTTGTTGATATCATCAGCTAATATTGTGTCAATTTCTATACCTCTATTCATAGGTCCAGGATGCATAATTAAAGCATCAGATTTTGCGCACTCTAATTTGTCTGGTGTAAGCCCATAATATTCATAATATTCTCTGTTTGATGAAAGATATGAACTTGTCATTCTCTCATTTTGCAATCTTAACATCATTACGATATCACAATCCTTCAAACCTTTTTTCATGTTAGTAAAAATATTTACACCAAATTTTTCAATCTCTTTTGGCATCAAATTTGTCGGAGCAATTATATTTACTTCAGCACCTAACATACTTAGTAAATAAATATTTGATCTTGCAACTCTTGAATGTAGTATGTCACCACATATCGCAATTTTTAAACCTTCAATTTTATTTTTTCTAGTAATTATAGTTAAGGCATCTAATAAAGCTTGAGTAGGGTGCTCTCTTCTTCCGTCGCCTGCATTTAAGACTGCACAATTAACTTTTTGAGAAAGCAAGTTACAAGCTCCAGAGTCTTGATGTCTGATAACAATAATATCTGGATGCATTGCATTTAATGTCATTGCCGTATCAATTAATGTTTCTCCCTTTTTTATTGCAGAGTTACTAATATTCATGGACATGACATCTGCTCCTAGTCTTTTACCAGCCAATTCAAATGAACTTTGAGTTCTTGTGGAGGGTTCAAAGAATAAGTTAATTTGGGTTTTTCCTCTTAAAGTATCAATTTTCTTATTTTTGCTTTGATTAACTTTTATAAATTTATGTGCCTCATCAAGAATTAAATTTACATCATTGATTGATAAATCTTGAATACCTAGTAAGTGTTTTTGAGAAATTTTAATAGCTTTATTTGTTGGTATTGCCATTAAAACCAACTCTATAGCTATAAATCCCTACAATAGCAAGTATTAATTGTTTAAAAAATCTATTGCACCTTGCAATATAAAAGTAGCTGCATTTTCATCAATTTTCTTTTCTCTTTTACTTACATTAATATCTAATTGACTAGATATGTTAAAAGCACCAACTGTTGACAACCTTTCATCCCATAAACAAATGGGGATATTAATACTTTTCTCAATATTTTGAGAAGTGTCTTTTACAGATTGTGCAGATTTACCTAAAGAGCCATCCATATTAAGAGGATTTCCAATAATAATACCTTTAATGTTATTCTCAGCTACAATATCTTTAAGTTTATTAATCACTTCCGTTAAAGATTTTCTATTTATTGTTTTTAATGGTGTAGCTATTAATTGTTTTTCATCACAAATAGACACACCGATTCTTTTAGAACCGAGGTCTAAACCTATTAATCTACACTTATCTGAGTGTTTTTTTTTAAATTCTTCTAAAGTGATCATATTGTATATTTTAAACTTAAGTGATAGTTTGCGTCATATCTAAATAGCATATGAGTATAGATCTTAAAACAATAAAACATATATCTAAATTATCAAGGATTTCAGTTGATGATAAAAGAGCAGAAAAATTAGTTGATGATCTAAATTCAATTTTCGATTTTATTGAAAAACTTAATGAATTAAAAACAGACAATGTTAAACCATTAACATCTGTTGCTGAAACAACATTAAAATTAAGACCTGATGAGGTAAAAAGTAAGAATATCAGAGAACAAATTATTAAAAATTCTCCTCAAGATAATGAAGATTATTTTGTAGTACCAAAGGTAATAGAATAATGTCAGAAATTATAAATCAATCTTTAACAGAATTAGTTGAAAATGTTAAAAATAAGAAATTATCCTCAACAGATATAACTAAAGCATTCATTGAGAGATCCGAAAAATCTAAAGAGTTGAATGCATATATTACTGAGGACTTCACATCTGCCTTAGATAAAGCAAAGAAATTTGATCAAAAACCTAATTTAGATTTAAAATTACCAGGTATTCCTATGGCGGTAAAAGATTTATTTTGCACAAAAGGTATCAAAACAACTGCTGGTAGTAAAATTTTAAACAATTTTGTACCAACCTATGAGTCAACAGTGACTGAAAATATTTGGAATGAGGGTGCAATACTTTTAGGTAAATTAAATTGTGATGAATTTGCAATGGGTTCATCAAATGAAACAAGTTTTTTTGGTAATGTACAAAATCCTATTGATAAAAATTTTGTTCCAGGTGGTTCATCTGGAGGTTCAGCTTCAGCTGTTGCTGGAAAATTAACTCCAATTACAATTGGTACTGACACAGGTGGTTCAATAAGACAACCAGCTTCTTTTACAGGAACAGTAGGTTTGAAACCCACATATGGAAGTTGCTCACGTTATGGGATTGTTGCTTTTGCATCATCATTAGATCAAGCAGGTCCAATGGCACAAAATGTTAAAGACTGTGCTTTGTTACAAGAAGTAATTAGTTCTTACGATCCAAAAGATTCTACATCAATAGATTTTGAAAGAAATCATTACAGCAAAGAATTAACTAACAATATAAAAGGAAAAAAAATTGGGATACCAAAAGAATATAGAGTTGATGGAATGCCAAAAGAAATTGAGGAACTTTGGCAAAAAGGAATTCAGTATGTCAAAGATTGTGGCGCTGAGACAGTTGACATTTCTCTTCCACATACAAGTTATGCTTTACCAACTTATTATATTGTTGCTCCTGCTGAAGCATCTTCAAACTTAGCACGATATGATGGTGTGAAATATGGATTTAGAGCTAGTGGTGAAAACTTGATTGATATGTACGAAAAAACTAGATCTGAAGGTTTTGGTGCTGAAGTTCAAAGAAGAATTATGATTGGAACTTATGTTTTATCATCTGGCTATTATGATGCATATTATCTAAAAGCTCAAAAAGTAAGAAAACTTATTAAGAATGATTTTGATGCAGCATATAAAAAAGTTGATGCAATCTTAACTCCATCTACACCTAGCTCAGCATTTAAAATTGGTGAAAAAACAAACGATCCAGTTTCTATGTATCTTAATGATATATTTACTGTGCCAGTCAATTTAGCTGGACTTCCAGGAATATCAATCCCAGCAGGACATGACTCAAAAGGCTATCCTCTAGGTTTACAAATAATTGGTAAAGCTTTTGATGAACAAAATATATTGAATATTGCATTTGCCATGGAACAGAAGATAAATTTTAAAAATAAAATTATGGATTGGTGGATTAAGTGAGTAAAAATAATTCAGAATATTTGATTAGTCGAAAAGATAATCAATATGAGGTTGTGATTGGTTTAGAAGTTCATGCTCAAGTGTTATCTGAGTCCAAGTTATTTTCTACTTCAGCTACAAAGTTTGGAGCCGAACCGAATACTCAAGTAAGTTTAGTTGATGCTGCATTTCCAGGTATGCTACCTGTCATTAATGAATTTTGTGTTAAACAGGCTATAAAAACTGGCATTGGTCTTAATGCAAAAATTAATAAACGCTCAGTATTTGATAGAAAAAATTATTTTTATGCGGATTTACCTCAAGGATATCAGATTTCACAATTTAAAGATCCTATAGTGGGCGAGGGTAAAGTAATTTTAGACATGCCAGATGGTCAAAAAGAAATAGGCATAGAAAGATTACACTTAGAACAAGATGCTGGAAAAAGTATTCACGATCTTGATCCACAAAACACTTTTGTAGATTTAAATAGATCAGGTGTAGCTTTAATGGAAATTGTAAGTAAACCAGATCTTAGATCTCCAAATGAAGTAAGTGTATATATTAAAAAATTAAGATCTATTATGAGATACTTGGGTACTTGCGATGGAAATATGCAAGAAGGATCTTTAAGAGCCGATGTAAACGTTTCTGTAAGAGCTAAAGGTTCAAAAGAATTAGGAACTAGATGTGAAATTAAGAATGTAAACTCTATAAAATTTATGCAAATGGCTATTGAATATGAGGCAAACAGACAAGTCGATTTGATTGAAGAGGGTAAATTAATCGATCAAGAAACAAGACTATTTGATACTAAAAAAAACGAGACAAGATCAATGAGATCAAAAGAAGATGCGCACGACTATAGATATTTTCCAGACCCTGATCTATTACCATTGGAAGTTTCTGATAAATTTATTGCTGACCTTAAAAATAATATCCCAGAACTGCCAGATGATAAAAAAAAGAGATTTATTAATGAATTTAAGTTATCCCCTTATGAAGCTACTATCTTAGTATCAGATATTGATATAGCAAAATATTTTGAGGAAGTTGTTGTAAAAATGGGCAAGAACAAAGATATGAAATTAGCAGTTAATTGGATCACAGGTGAATTATTTGCTGTTTTAAATAATAAAAATTTAGAAATTTCTCAAAGTCCAGTAAGTGCAAAGAATTTAGCTATATTAGTAAACTTAATAAAGAATGGAACAATTTCAGGGAAAATAGCAAAGACTGTCTTTGAGTTAATGTTAGAAGGAGACAAAGACCCTCAAAAGATTGTTGAGGAAAAAGGATTAAAACAACAAAGTGACCCTAAGGCATTAGAGGCATTAATTGATAAGATAATCAATGATAATAGAGAAAAAGCCATAGAATACAAGCAGGGTAAAGAAAAATTATTTGGTTTTTTTGTTGGTCAAGCAATGAAAGCTTCTGGTGGTAAAGCTAACCCTCAATTGATAAATGAGATTCTAAAGAAAAAATTATAAGGTTATGGGTTCAGACCTTAACATCACTAAGCAGTTACAAGATTACATTTTAAAACATGGTTTGAAACTTCATCCAATTCAGAAAGAAATAATAGATTATAATCTGAAATTAGGAAATATCAAAAGAATGCAAATATCCATTTCTCAATGTCAATTTCTTCATTTAATTATAAAAATTTCCAAAATTAGAAAAGTTCTGGAGATCGGAACTTTTACAGGTTTAAGCACATTGTCTATGGCATTAGCCTTACCTGATGATGGTGAGATAATCGCTTTAGATAAAGATGAAAAAACAAATAAAATTGCCGTTGATTTTTTTAAAAAATCTCATCAAGACCATAAAATCAGAACAATTATCAATCCAGCTTTAGAAACTTTAATTAAAATTAGAAATGAGAGATTTGATTTAGTTTTTATTGACGCTGATAAAATGAATTATAAAAGATATTATCAAATTTCTTTAGACTTATTGAATAATGGAGGTTTAATTATAATCGATAATGTATTATGGCACGGCGAAGTAGTTGATAAAAAAATAAATGATAAATATACAGAAAATATTAGAGAATTAAATGATTTTATCTCAAAAGATAAAAGAGTGGAAAAAGTTATTGTTCCTTTTGGCGACGGTATGACTGTATGTAGGAAGATTTAATGTTTACAATATTCGGTTTTTATAAATTTCATAAAATTAATGATTTAAAAAAAAATCAAAAGATTTTGAACAATATTTTAATTAATAATAACTTACGTGGTTTAATCATTATATCCAAAGAAGGTTTAAATGGATCTATATCAGGAAAAAACTATGATATCAAAAATTTTATTATCAAATTGAAAAATATTTTTGGACTAAAAAATTTTGATAGTATTAGTAATTCAAAAAGTAAGTTCAATCCTTTTCACAAACCAAAAGTAAAAATAAAAAAAGAAGTTGTACCTATGAACCTTAAAATACCCAATAGATTTGATAAAAAGAGTAGTCATATTGAACCAAGAAAATGGAATAAATTGATCAATAATAAAGAAACATTTTTGTTAGACGTAAGAAAGCCATTTGAAAATAGAATTGGATCTTTTAAAAAATCAGTAAATCCAGATATCAATAATTTTAAAGATTTCCCAAAATACTTGAAAAAATTAAAAAAGAACCAGTCAATAGCAATGTTTTGTACTGGAGGAATTAGGTGTGAGAAGGCTTCTATATATTTAAAAAAAAGAGGTTTTAAAAAAATTTATCAACTTAAAGGTGGAATTCTAAATTATTTAGAGAAAATTAAACCAAAAAATAGTTTATGGAAAGGCGAATGTTTTGTTTTTGATAATAGAGTTAGTTTAAAACATGGATTAGTTCAAGGCACATACTCTATTTGTGGTGGGTGTAGGCAACCAGTATCAGTTAAAGATAAAAAATCTAAAAAATATGAGGAGGGAGTCACTTGTCCAAATTGTTTTAATAAACTTACAAAAAATCAAAAATCTCGTTTCAGAATGAGACAAAGTCAGATATATAAAGCAAAGCTATCAGGAAAAAAATATAATTTTCAAAAAGAATATAAATAAGGATATAATTGTCTCAAAAGCTTAAACTCACTAAAGATCCAATATGGTTTTTACTCAGAAAAGTGACCATTCCTGCAAGTGTTGGCTCATTGTTCCAAACTTTTTATAATCTAGTTGATACTTGGTTTGCTGGTAGAATATCAGCTGAAGCAATAGCTGCTATTGCAAAATCTTTCCCAATTTATTTTATTATTATTGCTATTGGTGTTGGACTGACAGCTGGAACAAACACTTTGATTGGCAACAATATAGGCGCGAATAATAAAAAAAAAGCCTCATTATTTGTTGCTCAGTCAATAATATTTGCAATTTTTTTATCTATTCTAATTACTTTTTTTGGTTTAGGTGTATCAGATTTTTTACTTTCTATAATGGGATCAGATCAAGAAGGTATAATTTTATCAAGAAAATATTTAGACATTATTTTTTATGGAACGATAATAGTTTTAATTCAAATATCTTTGAATGGAACTCTAAACGCACAAGGGGATACGAAAAGTTATAGAAATGTATTAATTTTTAGTTTCTTTTTGAATATTTTTTTAAATCCTTTATTCATTTTTGGATACGGATTTATCCCAGCTTTTGGTATTGCAGGATTAGCTATAGCAACTGTAGTCTCTCAGTTTATTGGTTTACTTTATTTGGCTCATAAAGTTTATTGTTGTGAATTAAAGCAGTATTTAAAATTGAAATGTTTTATTCCAAAATTTAATCTATTAGGAGAGTTAATTTATCAGACCATTCCCGTAATGTTTAGTATGTTGTTAATAGGTGTTGGTATATTCAATATTCTTTATTTTATTGGTCAATTTGGTGATTTAGCTACAGCAGGTTATGGTGCAGCATTGAGGATTGAGCAGGTTTTTTTACTTCCTGTAATTGGGTTAAATACTGCAGTGTTATCGATTGGTGGACAAAATTTTGGAGCAAGAAGTTATGATCGGTTAAGAGAATTATATAAAAAAGCTCTTACATTTGGATCTGCCTTTATGATTTGTGCAGGTGTGATAATCTTTTTTGGGGCAGAATTTTTAGTTTCACTATTTACAGATAACTTAGAGGCAATTAAACACGGTGTTATTTACTTAAAAGTAGCTGCATTAATAGGACCAATTTATCCTGTATTTTTTATAACTACCGCAATATTTCAAGCGGTTAAAAAACCTTTGTATAGTCTTTATATGAGTATTTTAAGATTAACGGCTTTACCGTTTTTAAGCTTGTGGTATGTAATAAATATAAGAGGTGGAAATTATGAAGATATTTTTTACACTATTTTAGTGACTAATTGGTTGATGGGAATTGCAGTTTTAATGTTTATTGGATATTTCTTAAACAATGTTTTTAAACAAAATAAAAATTTTTTTACTAGCTAGTACTTGTCTTATTTTTTTTTTCTCAAATTATAGTGGTTTAAAGTCAGAGGAAGTTAAAGTCATTTCAGGTATAGCAAAGGTAATTGATGGTGATACAATTCGAATTGATGAAAAAAAAATACGTCTTTTAGGTATTGATGCACCAGAAAGAGACCAAAAATGCAAAAAGACTTGGCTAACAATCTCTTTTTTATCATTTAATAAAGATTACCCTTGTGGTCAGATATCTACAAATAAACTTAAGAATAAGATAAATAATAAATTTTTAACTTGTGAATGGACTAATAGAGATCGATATAAAAGATATATTGCAGAATGTTTTAAAAATAAAAGAAGTATTAATTCTTGGATGGTGGAATACGGTTTAGCTGTAGCCTATAGAAAATACTCTAAAAAGTTTGTGTCTAAAGAAATTTTAGCTAAAAAAGAAAAAAGGGGTCTATGGTCAGGTACTTTTGAAATGCCATGGGATTATAGAAGAAAAAACTAATCTTTTTGCATTTTTTTTTCTAATTTTCTAACTAAATAAGAGACTATTAATATTAAAATTAAATATTCTAAAATTAAAAATGTATATATTTCTAATGGTCTATAAGTAGTAACCACTAATTCATTAGCCTTTCTAGTTAAATCACCAATCCCTATGATTGATACCAGGGAAGACATTTTTAAAACGTAAACAAATTGATTACCTATAGCAGGTAAAATATTCTTTATTGCTTGAGGTAAGATAACTAATCTTAATTTTCTAAAAAAACCAAATCCTAAAGAGCTTCCAGCTTCCCATTGAGATTTTTTAATTGAATTAATTCCTGCTCTGAATATTTCTGCTTGGAAAGCACTTTCACTTATAGATAAAGCAATAATACCTGAAACAAAAGGACTAAAACTTATACCAGTCATAATAGGTAAACCATAATAGATCCACAAAATCAAAACTAATAGTGGGATTGCTCTGACGATTTCCACATAACCAATATTCAGAAAAGTTAAAAATTTATTTTTTGCTAGCGATGGTATAGCAACAACAAGCCCTAAAAAAATAGATATAATTATTGAAATTACTGAGATAAAAATTGTCGTGGTTAAACCACTTAATAAAAATTTAAGATTAGTAAGTCCCTCTATGTTATTTGGAGACAAAATTAACCAGTTGAGCTCATTTTTACCACATGAAGTTAAAGGAAATATTAAAAGTAAAAAAAATAAATTTCTCACTCTTTAGGTTATAAAGAATTAAAAATTAATTACTAATTGATTATAGACTTTTAAGATTATATTTAGCTAACAATTTGGTAAAAAAGCCTGATGACTTCTTCTTTTTAATCCAATCATTAACATAACTGTTCCATTTATTGTCACCTTTTGGAACCATCATTGCTAAAAATGCTGGATTTTTTCCACCATCTGGAACGATTGCTAACTGAGGATATTTAATAACTAATTTATTTGCTTCTGTTGAGCTTGTGATATTGCCATCAGCTCTGCCAGCCAAAACCTCTTGAAAATCTCTTGCAGGAGCTTCAACTGAATTTAATTTTGATTTTGGAAAAAATTCTTTCGCCTTCTCTTCTTGAGAAGTACCAAGAGTGGTTGCAATAGTTACATTTGAATTGTTGAGAGAGTCCCAAGTTGGAAATTTTTTTAAATTCTTTTTGAGAACAAGTGGTACTGTAGCGTATTTGTAATATGTATCAGTAAAGCCTGCAACCTCAGCTCTTTTTGGGGTTTTAGTTACACTGGTAGAAATATCATATCTCTCTGATGTAATACCTGAAACAATTGTTTTCCACTCAGCAGGAACAAACTCAATTATTACGCCCATGTCTTTTGCTAATTCATTCATCACATCGATGTCAAAACCTTTATATTTATTTGTAGCTGGATCCTTCATAGTCATTGGATCCCAATCACCAGTGGTTCCAACTTTTAGGACACCAGTTGATTTAATTTTGTCTAAGTTAGACTCTGCGTTTAAATTTAGGGGTAAAAGAGCAATTAATGCGATAAAAAATAATTTTTTCATACTCTCTAATAGCTCATATTAAAAATAAATGTGACTATAATCTTGACGCACTATCATTCATCCAAGAGAATAAATGTTGAGAAAATGAGCGTCTTACAAAAAGATTCACCTCGTTTTGATTTGTATTTTGGATAATAACATCAATTTTTGCTAGAATCGTTTGGGTTACAGAGCCCACTTTGTTTCTAAATTTGTTGAAATTAAATGGTGATCCTGTTTCAAACAAGTCATATATCTTATCACCTTTAAGGTTGATCAACACAAATTGATCTGTAACATTTGTAATAGCACCTAAACTTGTTTTGCTAATTTTTTTGTTAAGGATATTTTCTATAGCGTAGTCATTATTATCTAGATTAGAAATTTCATTTGAATAAATCATCCACTCATCAGGGCTCAACCAAAGAGCAGTTAATTTGTCAGTCCTTGTCGAAGTATTTGGCTCATTAGGTAAAAGTAAGTTTAAAGATTGACCAATTGCAGATAAAAATTCTCTTTTTTTACCTCTTACAATTAATTTCATAATAGGATTAATTTCTTTCAATTGTAATCCTGAGTAAGATTTTTGTTCAGTTATTGGATTTGAATAATTAAGCATTTAATCTTTTATTCTCCTTATCTAAAAATACTGGGTCAGCAACAGTGACATTAATTTTTTTATTTTCCATTGGGATGATTAATTTTTGACCCATCATATTTTTTCCACCCCGTACGAATCCAAGAGCTATAGATTTTTTTAAATTAGGGCTGTAATAACTAGAAGTTACATGCCCCAACATTTCAACTGGAGACTTATTGAAATTAGCAACTATTTGAGCTCCTTCCTCTAAAATTTCATCTGGATTTTCTGTTAGAAGTCCAACCAACTGTTTTCTATCATCTCTCATTGTATCCGACCTGTATAAAGATCTTTTGCCTATAAAATCGTATTTCTTCTTACTTACTATCCAATTCATCTGTAAATCTATTGGCGTCATAGTGGCATCAGTATCTTGACCAACAATAATAAAACCTTTTTCAGCTCTTAACAAATGCATAGTCTCGGTACCGTAAGGAGTAATATTAAATTCTTTTCCTGCTTTCATACACTTTTCCCAAACGGATTTACCATAATTAGCTTGAACATTAATTTCATAACTTTGTTCTCCAGTAAAACTAATTCTCATTACTCTGCATTTTATTTCATTAATCTTAGTATCCTTAAAAGACATATGAGGAAAATTATCATCTGATAAATCAAGGTTAGGGATTACTTGAGAAATAATTTTTTTACTTTTTGGTCCACAAACACTGATAGTTGCGTAATGATCAGTAACTGAGGTTAAATAAACATCTAATTCAGGCCATTCTGTTTGTAAATAATCCTCTAATTTCCCTAAAACTGTGGCAGCACCCCCAGTTGTTGTAGTCATTATATAATGATTTTCATTTAATCGAGTTGTAACTCCATCATCATACACCATTCCATCTTCATTAAGCATCAAACCATATCTGCATTTACCTATATCAAGTTTTGACCATGCATTTGTGTAAACTCTATTTAAAAACTCTGATGCATCTGTGCCTTGAATATCAATCTTACCTAATGTCGAGGCATCTAAAATTCCTGCACTATCTCTAGCTGCTTTACTTTCCCTCTGAACAGCATCATGCATACTTTCGTTATTTTTTGGGTAATACCAAGCTCTTTTCCATTGGCCAACATTTTCAAATTTAGCTTTATTTTTAACATGCCAATCATGCATAGGTGTTTTTCTATAAACATCAAAATACTCTCCTACGTTTCTTCCAACGATAGTACCAAAAGTTAAAGGAGTGTAGGGCGGCCTAAAAGTTGTTGTACCAAGTTCTCCCATTTTAGATCCAGATATTTCAGAAATTATTCCTAATGCATGCATATTTCCAAGCTTACCTTGGTCAGTTCCCATACCGGTCGTAGTATATCTTTTTACATGTTCTATTGATCTAAAACCCTCCCTTAATGCTAATCTTATATCTTTAGCAGTGGCATCGTTTTGGAAGTCCACAAATGATTTTGTTTTTCCGACAATCTTATCTGAAGGAAGTAACCATATATTTCTTTTTGATTTGTTGAAGGAAGATTGTACTTCTAAATTTTCATAACCTGTTTTATTTACACCCAAAAATTCTTTAAGTTTTTTAGATATATTAGACAATATTTCATCTAGAGTAAAATCACCGTTACAAGAACCTATACTAATTTGGTCTGAGGGATATGTATTTGGAATAAAAACTTGATCATCATCTCTAAATTTTAGCTTTCCACCTGATTGTGTAAAAAGATGTACGGATGGAGTCCATCCTCCTGAAACACCAAGACAGTCGCATGGAATTGAAATTTTTGATCCAATTACTTTTTGACCATCTTTAGAAAGTTGCATTATTGAAATTTTATTGATTCTTTTATATCCATAAGTATCCACAATGGTGTAACCCTTATAGACTTTGATATTATTTTTTTCAGACTCTTTAATTAGTTTTGAGTCAATTTCTTCCCTATTATCAATTATAGCCTCAATACTAATTCCTTTTCGAAATAAATTAGCTGCTGTTTCATAAGCACTATCATTATTAGTAAATAAAATATTTTTCTCTCCACAAACAACACCAAACAAACTCGCATACTTATTAATTGCTGAAGAGAGTAAAATACCTGGACGATCATTATTATCAAAAATTAGGGGTCTTTCTAAAGATCCTGTTGCAATTATAACTTTTTTTGCTCTTATCTTAAGTAGTCTTTGACGTGTTTTACCATTTCTTTGTTCTATAGGTAAATGATCAGTTAAATTTTCTCTTGCTAATAAAAAATTGTATCCATGAAAAGCTGCTACACTTGTTCTTGTTTTAATTTCTAAATTTTTAATTTTTTTTATCTCATTAATTTCTTTATCCAACCAAGAGCCTGATGTTTGGTTATTGACTTTAAAATGTTCTGAGTCTTGATAAATTGTTTCTCCTCCTAAATAATTTTTTTCATCAATTAAAAGAGTTTTAAAACCATTTTTAGCCGCTACTTTAGCCGCTATTACTCCTGAAATACCAGCTCCAATAATTAAAACATCACAATGTATATATCTATGTTCATATATATCAGGATCAGGCATCGTTGGTGATTTACCCAGTCCCGCAGATTTTCTAATAAAATATTCATATTTTTCCCAAAAACTTGCAGGCCACATAAATGTTTTATAATAAAAACCTGCTGGCAAGATTGGGCTCAAAAAATTATTTATTCCACCAATATCAAAATTTACACTAGGCCAACAATTTTGACTTGAGGCTTCAAGACCATCATAAATTTCTATTTCAGTGGCTCTGACATTGGGTTCTGTTCTAGATGTATTTTTATGCAATTGTACTATTGCATTTGGTTCTTCTGAACCTGCAGTCATTATACCACGAGGCCTATGATATTTAAAACTTCTACCAACTAAATGAATATCATTCGCCAAAAGAGCTGAAGCTAAAGTATCTCCTTTAAAACCATAGTAAGTTTTTTCGTTAAACTTGAATGAAATTTTGTATGTTTCGTCGATAAATTTACTTGTTTTAACTCTCAAATTTTTTGTCATTATTTATTTTATTGGGGGCTTTTCACCCATTTTATAGACCGCTTGTATCTTATCATTGGATGTGTCCCGGATTATATTAAACCATTTTCTACATCCATGTGTGTGTACCCATCTTTCATATTGGACACCTTTAATATTTTTTCTCATAAACAAATATTCAGCCCATTGATCATCACTTAATTCACTTGGTTGTTTTGGTCTAACTATGTGGGCTTCGCCACCTGCTTTAAATTCACTCTGCTCTCTCTCACCACAGTATGGACAATTTATTATAAACATTAGTGTGCAACTGCAGCTGCACCATGTTCATCAACCAGATCACCACTGACAAATCTATTAAGGTTAAATGCAGCATTTAATTTATGTGGTTCGTCATTAGCTATCGTGTGGGCAAATAAATCTCCTGAACCAGGTGTTGCTTTAAAACCGCCAGTTCCCCAACCACAATTAAAATACAAACCTTTAATAGAAGTTTTTGATATTATTGGGCTTGCATCCGGACATATATCTACTATGCCACCCCATTGTCTTAACATTCTCATTCTACTAAATATTGGATACAATTCTAAAATTGCATTTAAAGTACCCTCTACAATATCGTGGCTTCCTTTTTGTGAATAAGACACGTAATCATCAGTGCCTGCGCCTATAACTAATTCTCCTTTATCTGATTGACTAACATAAGCATGAACAGCATTTGACATTACAACCGTATCTATGACTGGTTTTACTGGTTCAGATACAAGAGCTTGAAGTGGTTTACTTTCCAGTGGTAATCTAAGACCAGCCATATTAGCAATCACACTTGAATGACCAGCAGCTACGACACCAATTTTTTTTGTTTTTATAAAACCTTTTGTCGTTTCGATACCTTCTACATTGTTACCATTTCTTTTAATTCCTTTTACTTCACAATTTTGAATTATGTCGACACCCATTTCATCTGCACCTCGAGCATATCCCCAAGCTACAGCATCGTGTCGAGCTGTGCCTGCTCTTTTTTGTAAAGTTCCACCTAAAACTGGATAACGAATATCTGGAGATGTGTTGATAATAGGGCAAAATTTTTTAACTTCTTCAGTATTTAAATAAACAGCATCAATTCCATTCAATCTGTTCGCATGTGTTCTTCTTTTAAGATCTCTTACATCTTGTAAATTGTGGGCTAAATTCATTACCCCTCTTTGGCTAAACATTACATTGTAATTTAGTTCTTGAGATAAACCTTCCCAAATTTTTAAAGCATGATCATAAAGACCTGCACTTGCATCCCACAAATAATTCGATCTTATTATTGTAGTGTTTCTCCCTGTGTTTCCACCGCCAATCCAACCTTTTTCTACTACAGCAATATTTTTTATATTGTGTTTTTTAGCCAAATAATAAGCTGTGGCTAGACCATGACCACCACCACCGATGATTATTGCCTCATATTCCTTTTTAGGCTCAGGGTCTTTCCAAGCTTTTTCCCAATTTTCATGATATGAAAAAGCGTTTTTAACTAAAGAAAATATTGAATACTTATTTTTCATTATAGTGAATAATTACTTTATAAATATTGATTATTCAATACAATCAAAAGTGACAAATTTCCTGGAAGAGTGGGTGAGAGGCTGAAACCAGTCGTTTGCTAAATGACCGTGCGAGGAAACTTGTACCGAGGGTTCGAATCCCTCCTCTTCCGCCATTTTTA
>Ga0208390_1000172_pt1 | contig 20984 bp, 20 predicted proteins | sample Knorr_S7_td_Surf_FD_185594 | JGI IMG/M metagenome (GOLD analysis project Ga0208390, IMG submission 185594) | Marine microbial communities from Southern Atlantic Ocean transect - Knorr_S7_td_SurfaceA_ad_6m_LV_A (SPAdes) (version 2) | ecosystem: Environmental > Aquatic > Marine > Oceanic | place...
ACTTGTTGATTACTTGATAACAGAATTGAAAAGATTACTAGAAATATTTTCATGAGTTAGTTTTTAGTATTATACCAACGATTTTTCTTGCTTCTTCTAAATCATTATTCATTTCTGAGTCTGAAGATCTTGAGTATTTTGCTTTTTCACAATTTTCAATCAAATTTATAATCTGGGAAATATTTTCAACTGATATACCTTTATTTTTTGTTATCTCTTGAATTTTATCTTTATTAAGACTTTCCATACTTATTGAAAATTTCACCATAAGACTTTTAATTATCGCTTTTTCAATTATATCATAAAATTGATTTTTGTCATTTGTTAATTTTTTTGCAGAATCAATCATTTTATATAAACTTTTTTCTTGTTTTTTAATTGTTTCTGAATATGATTGTTTTCTATTTCTTGTAAATGCTGTAAAAGCAATTAATGCTAAAGAAAGCACAAATGGGGCAGAAGAAAGAATATAGAAAATTTCTGACTCAAAAAATTTGGAGTCATCAATTATTTTTAAATTACCTTTTTGTTTAATAAATCTAAATGAATCATCAGACGTTATAACATTTGACTCATTAGATATCGAAGGATTAATGTAGGTAGGGCCGTCAAACACATCAATTGTGAGTCTTGGTGACTTTAAAATTTTATATCTTTCAGCAGTTGGGTCAAAATATGAAAATTCAACTTCTTCAATTGGAAAGTTTCCTTGGAATCTAGGAATTACAGTAAAATATTTTGACACTGAACCGCTCATACCTGACAAATTTGTATTTATTGATTCCTCTCTCTCAGGCTCAAAAAGCTCCATTGAATTGGGAACTAATATATTAGGCAAATCAAACAACTTAAGATTTCCATTACCTTTAACTTTTAACTCTGCCTGAAAAGATTCAGTTGCTCTTAATGATTTTTTATTTAAAATCACATCAAACTCAAATTGGCCAACAGCTCCAGAAAAACTATCTGGTTTACCATTTTCAGGAAGATCTTTAACATTGATTTTCCTCATTCCAGTTGAAATAAGTTGTGAAGTCTGATCATAAATAACATTTCCGAAAAAATCCCTTTTATCAGTTGGAACATCTAAAACTAAATTTAAGGATAAAGGGGATATCTCAAGCACTCCAGATTTCTGTGGATATAAGACAACTTTTCTCCATTCTACAACATTATAATTTTGACCCCTGTAAACTTCTCTTTGAACCTTTAATTGAGGAATTTTTATTGTCTGACTCCAAAAGTCTTTATAGTTAGGTGTCTCCGTTTCTCTTGCATCAGTTATATTAATTGGAGCTTTATAATAAAGTTTATAAATAATTGTTATTGGTTCATTTAAATATGGAGATCCTTTAGAAATTAATGCCCTTAGTTCTATATCGTCATCGCTGTAGTATTGAGTGACCGAATCTGATGGTTGACTCACGGAATCTGTTATTAATACCTCAATAGGCAGAGACTTATATACCTCTCCATCTATTTCAATAGTTGCCTGACTTATTCTTAGGTTTCCTTTTTTTAAAGGCTTAAGAAAATAAGAGTATGTTTTTGAAAAACTTCTTTCTCCATTTACGTAAGAAGTTTTAATTGACTGATTTGGACCTCCAATTATCTGGAAATTTTCAAAATTTGGAGGTGAAAAGTTATCTCCATTTTGATTCATAACAAAATCTATTCTAAGCCTTTCATTAAGACCCAGTTTTGATTTACTAACTGAAGCATCAAATTTAACCTGAGAAAACAGAATAAATGATTTAAATATTAATAGTATTGTAAATAAATTCCTTACCAATCTTTTTGAGCTTTTTTTGATGTTTGAACTTTCTTTTTACCAGATTTTATCTTCTGATTTAAATCTTTCTCGATATTATTAACTGCATCTAACAAATTCTCCATTTGTTGTTTGGACAGACCTCCTCCTTCATCTTGATTTTTATCTTGTTGATCTTTTGGTTTATCCTTTTCTGAATCTGAATCCTGATCACTATTTTGATCTTCATCTTGATTTTCTTTTTGATCGTCAGATTTATCTTTTTTCTCTTGTTCAGAATCATCACTATTTTGAGAGTTTTGTCGTTTATCTCCCTCTAAGAATTTTTTTGCTAATGCATAGTTATATCTAGTTTCGTCATCTTCTGAATTATTTCTCAAAGCATTTTTATATGCTTCAACAGCTTGAGCATAATCTTTTTTCTTCATGTACGTATTTCCAAGATTGTGGAAAGCTGAATGCTTTTCAAGATCAATTTGAGAATTTTTTTGAGTTTTAAAATACTCTTGTATTGCTTCATCGTAATTTTTATTTTCAAAAAGGAGGTTTCCAAGATTATGTGAAGCTTTATTTTGAATCTCACTCTTGGATATAGCCTTTCTATATTCAACTTCTGCTTTAGTAAAATTTTGTTTTACTGACTCTTTGTTACCATTAAATACAAGATTATTTGGGTCACTCTGACAGTTAAGTGAAACTGTAAAAGTTAAAAAGAGTAAATGTAAAACATGACTATTCCTCATTTTCATTAAATAAATTTAGATTTTGAATCCACTTTGTTTTAGTTTGAAATATAAAAATATCCACAATTATAAACAATAAGGCTAATAATATAAAAATTTGAAATTGTTGTTTGTACTCAACAAATTGAGATGTCTCAAACTCTGACTTATCTATTTTATCAAGCTTAACTTTAACATTTTCTAGTGCTTCTTCAGTAATATTTCCATCAATATATTCTCCTCCAGATGAATTAGCTATTTTATTTAAAATTTCACTATTTCTTTTAGTAATTACAACTTCACCATTACTGTCTTTTTTATATGAATCAATTCTACCGTTAACTTTTATAGGAATTGTTGAGCCATTATCTTGTCCAACTCCAATTGATATAAGATTTATATTATTTTCAATTATTAAATTAATTAAGCTCTCAGGAATATCATCATGATCCTCACCATCCGAGAGTAAGATAAGCACTCTATTTGTTTCTGAATTTTGATCAAAAAAGTTTGCAGCCAGATTTAAAGCAGAATCAATGGATGTGCCTTGAGATGATAGCATGTCAGTATCAATAATTTGCAAGAAATTTTTTACAGATGCAAAATCTGTAGTTAAGGGAACTTGAGGAATTGCTTGAGCAGCATATGCAACTATTCCCACTCTATCAGAATTTAATGAATTTATTATCTCAGAGATTATTCTTTTAGACCTTAAAAGTCTATTAGGCGCTACATCTTCTGCAAGCATACTTTTTGAGACATCTATAGCGAAAACTATATCTACCCCTTCTCTATTAATAGAATTTAATTCAGTTCCAATTTTTGGATTTGCTAGGCCTATTGATAATAATAATATTGCTAGACACTCCAAAATCAATTTTAAATTAAGTTTAAAATTTGATCGGTTTGGACTTATAATTTCTAATAATTCTGAATCTGAGTATGAGTCTTGAATTTTTTTTCTCCAGGACATGTATAAAAAGTTAATCAACATTAAGAAAGGAATTATTAACGTCAGATATAGAAAATTTGGATTGTCAAATTGATACATTATATAAAACTTTTAAATATTGATTTTCTTGAAAATATTTCTATAGCATATAACATAAAAGCTATTAAAACCAGTGGTCTATATTTTTCTGAAATATTAGTGAATATAGTTTCGGTAATTTCTGTTTTCTCTAATTTATTTATCTCATCATAAATATTTTGAAGTTCTAGGTTATCTGTTGCTCTAAAATATCTACCTGATGTTTTTTCAGAAATAAATCTCAAGAGGTCTTCGTCAATTTCAACTTTTGTTAAACTAAATTGGAAATCCCCATTAGGTAATATAGAGACTGGAGCAAGCGCTCTACCATTTGTTCCTAGACCTATAGTATAGGTCTTAATCTCATATTCAGAGGCTAGCTCAGCAGCAATTCGTGGGTCAATAAATCCGGAATTATTAACCCCATCAGTAAGTAGGATAATCACCTTACTTTTAGCTGTGCTTTCTTTAAGCCTGTTAACAGCAGTGGAAAGTCCCATACCAATTGCTGTTCCATCCTCAAGTAGAGGCTCATAATTGATTTCTGATAACGATTGTTTCAAAATTAATTTATCGGTTGTAACAGGTGTCTTTGTATAACTTTCTGCAGCATAAACAACTAATCCTATTCTATCATTTGGTCTATCATCAATGAAATTAGAAGCTACATTTTTTAAAGCAGATAATCTATCTGGTTTAAGATCTTTTGATAACATGCTAGATGAAATATCTATAACCATCACGATATCTATTCCCCTAGATGATTTTATTCTTTTGGATGTTGACTTAGATTGGGGCCTTGATATTGCAAGGATTAAGAGAAGGATCACTATAATTCTCATTACATTCAAAAGTGGTCTTATCCTTGATATAAATGATTTATTTAGCTTTAATAAAGACAAAGATGATTGTCTTAATGTTGCTTGCGTCAACTTACCAAATCTATACCAAAATAATATTGCTACTGGGATTATAATAGCAATTAGTAGATACTCTGGATTAGCAAAATATAAATCTTTAAACATCACAATTCTTTTATTATGTCAAAACTCTCAAGAATTCTTGACTCAATATCATAAGCATATCTATCTTCATCCCTGTATACAATTATAAGTTTTATAGTCTTCTTGTCATAGGGCAAAATAATTGAGGTAAAATTTGACCTATAAAGATCATTATTAAACTCAATGTCAAGACTACCATATAACCTTAGTGCTGTATCTCCTGATTTAACAGTAAATTGGTCATCTTTTACTAAGATATTTTTAGAACCTAAAACCTGGAACTCATTAATAAGTCCATTTTTTATTAAATCTAAATTTACTGAATTCTCATTTTGAACAACATCCTTAAAATCCAAGGACAAATAAAAATTATCCTCGAATGTGCCCATCTGAAATTTGTTTAAATCAATGCTGTCAATAACTCTTTCAAGAATTAATGGAGTGCTTAATTCAATTGGAGGAGAGCCATATTGACTAGTGAACCATTCCTTATCAAGTAATTTCTTTGTTGGGTTGAGTAGTATAGTATCTCTAACTGGATAATATCCAAAAATTAAAACACATAAAATTAGGATAGTTGTAATTGCAACCAGTGAGTATTTCAGAAAGTTTTTTATGTATTCTAAGATATTAATATTTTGATCCTCAACCTCAGGCTCTTGAATTTTTTCATACTTCTCATTATATATTTTTTCAGTTGAAGTAATAAAATTTCTGATAGTAATTAAATCAAGATTTATATCACTTTTAGTTGGTAGTGATTTAGCAAATTTTATTAAATCTGATTTTGTGAATAATTCTTCAAGCTTATCAATCTGCTTCTTTTCAAAATTATAGTTCCCACTATCCTTTAACATATTAATCCTGACAATCAATTCTTTTGATGTACTTTCCATAGCTGGAATTTTTACTTGAGATTCAAGATATTCTCTAAATATATCCACTAAGATTGTATAATATTCTTTAAACTCAATTTGTGAATTAGGATTAAGTGAATTGAGATTTTCTAATTTTTCAAATGCTATTTCATATAAAGATTTCGTAACATCGTTTGAATTATCATTATTCTTTAAAATGTAATGTCTGTATAATAAGTAAGCGATAACTAATAATGTGATTATGAAAATTAATCTTAATAATATTTTTTGATAATTTCTTTTTACTGGTATAATAGGTTTAATATCATATAGATTCTGTTTAAGAGTGTCAACCTCAACATCATTTACTACAATTAAAATTGAGTCTGTAAATTTTATACTTTGATCGAAGTATACTTTTTGAGGCGGAATCCAGAATTCTCCAGGGTCAAACTTAATTAATGAGTATTTTTTTGAAATTTTTGAGGAATCAATAATTGAATCATAAGGGTGCGAATCTAGTATTTCGAAAGGAATAAAATTTGGTTTTTCATCAAAACGAATATTGTATTTATTTTTTGATATTACATCAATGGTATAAATAATTTCTTCTCCAATTTTAACGCTGGTAGTATCGATTGAACTATTAATAACAATATTAGGGTCAAAATTTGCAGATTGTGCATTGACATACGATAAAGAAAAAAAATAAAGAAATATTAAGATATATCTCATTATGCCCTTTGTTTAAAATAGCCTAAAAGTTTCTTAACATAGCTTTCATCTACCTTACAATTTATCACACCAGCTCCATTTTTATTGAATAAAGTTTCAAATTTCTTTATTGACAAATTGTAATTTGAAGAATAATTTTCTCTGATTTGTTTTGATAGAGTATCAACCCACACTAATTCGTTTGTTTCAGCATCAATCATTGGCACAAAACCCAGCTTAGGAATTATAGTTTCCATTTGATCAAAAATTCTTATACCAGTTAAATCATATTTTTTAGCTGCAAGCTTTAATGACTTATCATAGTTATCATCAATAAAATCAGATAAAACAAAGACAATGGCTTTTTTTTGAATTATACTTAACAAGAACCTAAGTGATGAGTCGATGCTTGTTTTTGCACTCTTAGGTTTGAACTCGAGAAGCTCACGAATAATCCTCAAAATATGTTTTTTCCCTTTATTTGGGGGGATAAATAATTCAATATTATCAGTAAATAAAATTGCACCTACCTTATCATTATTTTTTAATGCAGAGAATGCCAGTGTTGCAGCTATTTCTGTTACTATATCCTTTTTAAGTTTATTTCTTGTAGCAAAGTTTTTTGATCCACTAACATCAATTAGTAACATTAATGTAAGTTCTCTTTCTTCCTCAAAAATTTTAATAAACGGCTCGTTATATCTTGCTGTAACATTCCAATCAATTGACCTTATATCATCGCCAAACTCATACTTACGGACCTCACTAAAGGTCATACCTCTCCCCTTAAAGGTGCTTAAGTATTCTCCCCCAAAAACATTATCACTTAACCTCCTACTCTTTATTTCAACTTGTCTTACTTTTTTTAGTAATTCTTTAGAATCCATTGATTATGGTACTTCAACAGTGTTTATAATTTGCTTTATGACATCCTCAGAAGTTACATTCTCAGCTTCAGCCTCATATGTTAAACCTATTCTATGCCTTAACACATCCGTAATAACTTCCCTTACATCTTCAGGGATAACAAATCCTCTATGCTTAATAAAGGCATAACATTTTGAAGCAAGAGCCAAATTAATACTACCTCTTGGAGAGGCTCCAAAAGAAATAAGTGGAGATAAATTTTTCAAACCATATTTCTCAGGGAATCTTGTACAAAATATTAGGTCTAAAATATACTTTTCAATCTTCTCATCCATGTAAACATCATTGATTACTGCTTGAGCCTTAGTAATTTGAGTGGTAGTGACAACTGGTTTAATTTTATCCTGAGACGATGAGAGATTCATGTTTATAATTTTTTGCTCCTCCTCTAATTCTGGGTAATCAACTACAACCTTTAACATAAACCTATCCACTTGAGCTTCAGGAAGAGGGTAAGTACCTTCTTGCTCAACTGGGTTTTGAGTTGCCATTACCAAAAACGGGTCAGTTAACTTAAATGTTTTATCACCTATGGTTACTTGCTTCTCTTGCATAGCCTCAAGTAAAGCAGACTGAACTTTAGCGGGAGCACGGTTAATCTCATCAGCTAAAACAAAGTTTGCAAAAACTGGCCCCTGCTTAATTGAGAAATTACCTGCTTTCATATTATATATCATAGTCCCAATAACATCCGCTGGAAGTAAATCAGGTGTGAATTGAATTCTACTAAAAGATCCTTTAACTGCACTACTTAGACTATTTATGGCTAAAGTTTTTGCTAATCCAGGCACTCCTTCAAGTAAAATATGCCCTTTGCCTAGAAGCCCTATGAGCAGTCTTTCGATCATTTTTTTCTGACCAATGATTTTTTTATTTATTTCCATTGAAAGTAGATCGACAAAAGCACTTTCCTTTTTTATTAATTCATCATTTTTATTTAGATCTACATTATTTTTTGTATCACTCATATATACTGAATTTAATTATTTCAAATTTCAAAATTTATTACTAAAATCCCTGTTAATAATTGGTTAAATTGGGTATGAGCAAAGGACTCACTTGGAAAAGTATTCGGGGTATAAATAATCATTTTTAGGATAATGACTCATGTCTACATTTTTTACTATTTCATAAATCTCTTTCCTAAAGTTATCAAAGTTAGTTTTATTTTTTGCAGAAATGAATAATGCCTTCCCATTTGTTTTATTCATCCAAGTATTTCTCCATTGCAACAAGGAAAAGTGGCCATTGTTTGATGAAGAATCATTAAAATCAATTTTTTTATAATTATCAATTTTATTAAATATCATCAAGTTATACTTATTGTGACAATTTATTTCACTTAAAATCTTATTTACAGATAATATATGATCCTCAAAGCTTGGGTGAGAGATATCTACAATATGTAGAAGTATATCTGCATCTTTTACTTCCTCCAAGGTGCTTTTGAATGATTCAATAAGTTGAGTTGGTAGCTTTCTTATAAATCCAACTGTGTCAGTAAGAAGGAAAGGCAATGTATTTATTACAACTTTTCTAACCGTTGTATCTAATGTAGCAAACAACTTATCTTCGGCAAAAACTTTACTTTTTGAAAGTATATTCATAATTGTTGATTTTCCAACATTAGTATATCCAACTAAGGCAACCCTAACCAAAGACCCACGATTACCTCTTTGAACTTTCATTTGCTTATCAATAGTAGAAATTTTCTTTTTTAATAGAGAAATTTTATCTCTAACTATCCTTCTATCAGTCTCAATTTCAGTTTCACCAGGACCTCTCATTCCAATACCCCCTTTTTGTCTTTCAAGGTGAGTCCAAAGACCTTTAAGTCTTGGGAGAAGATATTCATATTGTGCTAATTCAACTTGGGTCTTGGCATAACTGGTCTTAGCTCTTTGAGCAAATATATCAAGAATAAGTGCGGTTCTATCTAATATCTTACACTTTAAAAGTCTTTCAATATTTGATTGTTGAGTTGGTGAAAGTTCATCATCAAAAACAACAATTGAGACGTCATTTTCTTTAATATATTTTTGAATTTCATCAATTTTTCCTTTACCAATAAATGTCTTTGGGTTTGGTGTTTTAACTCTTTGCTTAAATTTTCTTAGTACTTTTCCTCCTGCTGTAACAGATAAAAATTCAAGTTCCTCAAGAAATTCATTAAGTTTTTCCTCATTTTGAGAATCATTAATCACACCTACAAGAACAGTTCTCTCAAAATTTGATTTTTGTGATTCAATCATTTTTTTTTAAAAAATTTCTTAATGTAAAAGTTTTACCGTCAAAGACTCCATATGTAAAGTGGGTTATCCAATCACCTAGATTAATATATTTAGACTTTGTTTTAAGTTGATGAACAATCGGCAAATGACGATGACCAAAAATAAAATAATCAATATGTTCTTTTGATAATTTTTTTAAACAATATTGTATTAACCATTCTTTATCCTCTCCTTTAAAATTAATATCCTCAGATCCTGAAATAACTTTATTCTTTTGTGATAGATACCTTCCAAGTCTAATACCAAGATCAGGATGTATTAATCTGAATAACCATATAAAAAATGGATTTGATAGAATAAGTTTCATTCTTTTATATCCATAGTCTCCAGGCCCAAGTCCATCACCATGGCCAATAAAAAAAGATTTTGAATTAAAAATAAAAAGCTCTGGTGATTTGAAAACCTTAATATTTAGCTCCTTTTGAAAATAGTCAGTCATCCAATAATCATGATTACCTACAAAAAAATAAATTTTTATTCCCATATCAGATAACTCAGCAAGTTTACCCAAAGAACGAGTAAAACCTTTAGGAACAGCCTCTTTATATTCAAACCAAAAGTCGAATAGATCACCAAGTAAAAAAATAATCTCAGCATCATGCTTAATTGAATCTAGCCATTTAACAAAAATCTTTTCTCTATCATGGCTTTCAATTAATGAATCCAATCCAAGATGATTATCTGAACTAAAATATATTTTTTTGTCTTTTAGGATCTCCATAAATATTATCCTATAGCATTGTTTAAATCATCAATTAAATCGTCAACATCTTCTATTCCAACACTCAGTCTAAGTAGAGACTCTACTAATCCAGATTTTTTTCTTTCTTCTGGAGGTATTGATGCATGTGTCATACTAGCTGGATGACAGCATAAGCTCTCTACTCCACCAAGAGATTCGGCAAGTGTAAACAGTTCCAGATTTTCAGCTATTTTTTTTGATGTTTCAAATTTATTGTCATCAGGAATAAAAGAAACCATTCCTCCAAAACCATTCATCTGATTTTTTGCAATATTATAATTTTTATGATCTTTAAATCCTGCCCAAAATACATCTGCGATTTTTGTATGCTCTTTTAAAAACATTGCTATTTTTTCAGCGTTTTCAGAGTGTCTTTGCATCCTTAAATGAAGAGTCTTTATTCCTCTTAAAGTAAGAAAACAGTCCATTGGACCAGGAGTAGCCCCAGATGCATTTTGAATAAAGGATAATTTTTTATAAAGACTTTCATCATTTAATACCACTGCTCCAATCACAACATCGCTATGACCGGCAATATATTTTGTTGCAGAATGCATTACAATATCAGCTCCCAAATCTAAAGGTCTCTGTATATATGGAGTTGCAAAAGTATTATCAACACACAAAAGAATATTATTTTTTTTGGCTAAAAATGACATTGATTTAATATCAACTACATTCATCATTGGATTTGTTGGGGTTTCAACCCATATTAGTTTTGTATTTGAGTTAATTATTTCCTCAACAGAGGATAAGTCTTCCATATTTACAAAATGAAATTTTAACTCATACTTCTCAAAAATTTGCTTAAATAGCCTATAACTACCACCATATAGATCATTTGTGGAAATTATCTCATCTCCTGGACTCAATGTCTTAATAATAGCATCAATAGCTGCTAAACCTGATGCGAATGCTAATCCATACTCAGCATTTTCTATAGAAGCAATAGCTCTTTCAAAATTTGTTCTTGTTGGATTATGGGTTCTACTGTACTCATAACCTTTATGCTTACCAGGTGATGACTGAGCATAAGTTGACGTTTGATATATTGGAGTCATAACAGATCCATATGCAGGATCAAGTATTTGACCACCATGTATAGCCCTTGTATTAAACTTCATTTTTTTCTTCATAAGTGCAAAGATAAAGATATTCGAAATTAGCCTCATGATTCTTTTAAAATGATTTTCTTTGTTGGATAATTTTAAAAATGAATAAAAGATATTTAGCGTTAATTGCTGCATTCTTGGCAACTAGCATCTATGGAATTAATCATACTGTAGCCAAGGAAGTTATGCCTATTTATATAGGATCTTCTGGATTTATAATGTTAAGATTGTTAGGTGCTACATCAATATTTTGGTTAATAAGTCTGTTTACACCAAGTGAGAAAGTTGAATCCAAGGATTTTATAAGAATTATTTTTGCTTCGATATTAGGTATGTGTACTAATATGTTAGCGTTCTTTAGAGGACTTGAACTATCAACCCCAATTAATAGTGGAGTGATAATTACACTCTCCCCAGTTTTAGTTCTAATACTTTCCTATTTTTTTTTAAAAGAAAAAATTACTCTAAAGAAAATAATTGGAATTTTTATTGGTTTTTCTGGTGCAATTTTTCTAATACTAAATAGTAGTAAAACAGGAATAAATGCTCCAAACATACCACTAGGAAACTCTTTTTTCCTTTTGAATGCATCTGCATATGCAGGATATCTTGTAATTGTCAAGCCATTGACAAAGAAGTATAATATTTTTACATTGATGAAGTGGCTTTTTTTAGTTGGCTTAATTCTTTCTACACCTATTACTTACAATCAATTTATAGAAGTTAATTGGTCTGACCTTCCCTGGTTTGCTATTTGGAGAATGATGTATGTTGTAATAGGTACTACTTTCTTAACGTATCTATTTAATGTATACGCATTAAAAACTTTATCCCCAACTACAGTTGGTTCTTTTATTTATCTTCAGCCAATAATTACAATAATTTTTGCTTTAATTATTGGTAGTGATACACTAGATACAACCAAAATTTTGTCGTGTATCTTAGTATTTATTGGCGTATACTTAGTCTCACTTAAGAATAAGAATGGCTAATAAACAATAATAAATAATAATAAAATATTATAGTGATTTTAAAATTTCTGTAATAAATTTGAAAAAAATCAATGCCTATGAGAACTATATTTATTTTGTTTTTATCGATTTTACTCATTTCATGTAATAACTCTAATGAAACTAAAGAAAAGTTCACATATGAAAGAGTTAAAGAAGACACATCGTCTGTTCAAACAAACATGATATCTAATAACATAGTTTTGAATTCAAATGATCAAATGAAATTTGATAAAAAAGTTATTCGAGTAAATTCTAATCAAAAAGTCACTCTCAAACTAAATCATACAGGAAGATTTCCTGCTATCTCTATGGGTCACAATTTTGTGTTAATTAAAAAAGATGTTGATGTTAATGAATACGCATTAAGAGCAGCCGGTGCTAGAAATACCGAATACATTCCTGAGGGTGGAAATGAAATTGCCTACACAAAAATGTTGGGCGGAGGTGAAAGTGATACAATAACATTTGATGCACCTGATCCAGGTACTTACGTGTTTATGTGTACATTTCCTGGTCATTATCAATTGATGATGGGGGAATTTATAGTAATCTAAGTCGGGACACTTCCTTGAATACCAAATTCATTTAAATCTGCACATCCATCGTATTTTCCAGGAACAGGTCTGTAGTTTAATATATTATACATCACATATTCATTTACCCTATATGAACGAACAGTAAGATTTCTTATATTTTCTAAAAAACTTGAAATGAATTTTTCATTTTCATTTTCAAAGTCGCTCCTATCTAAATATTTTGAAAGATATTGACTAAAAATTTCTGAATTCAAATTATCACTATTTGTTTCTTTTTTTACTAATGAAAGAAATTTGTTTAAATCTTTTAATGCAATTTCTTTATCATTTTTATTTAAAATAGAATTTAAATAGGAATCTGTAAACCTAACAATTTTTAAAGATATTGCTCCAGGTGTATCCGTTTCAGGTATTATTGATTCCATTATTAATTCTAGGTTTGACAATTGATAATCATTAAAAAATTTTGGTGTCCAGGTCGAATCTGAACTCTGACATCCTTGAATTATTGATACAATAGAGCTTGATAGTGTAATTGTACCAAATGATAATCCAATATTTTTAATTGCTTTCCTTCTGTCCATTAAATGTTCATTTTTTTTAACTCACTTACGGCATGGCTTACAGCTCTAGCTGTAAGTGCCATATAAGTAATAGATGGGTTTTGATTTCCACCAGATGTCATACAAGATCCATCTGTAACGTAAACATTTTTTACTGAATGTAACTGATTATTAGAGTTTAAGACAGATGTTTTTGGGTCCCTTCCCATTCTAGCTGTTCCCATCTCATGAATTCCGTGACCAAAATTATAACTATCAATTCCATCATATGCATAAACTCCTTTGAATCCTGATCTTTCAAGCATTTCTTGAGCTTGATTCATCATATCTTTTCTCATTTCATATTCATTATTACCTAATTTTGCATCAAATGTAACTGTTGGAAGATTCCATTTATCTTTTTTGGAATAATCTAAGTATATCCTATTATTGTGATTTGGAAGAATTTCACCAAAACCACTCAAACTTGCACCCCATTTTCCAGGTTGAGATATTAATTTTTTAAATTGAGGGCCAAAGGATGACATCTCTTTTACTGAATCAATTGAATTCAAACCAATGCCTCCACCGCCTTGATACCCATAACCCCTTACAAAATTTTTCATTTTTGTTTTTTTATTAATGTTTCTAAACCTTGGGACAAAAATTCCACCAGGCCTTCGACCATATTCTGTTTTATCAGAAAAGTCGTCTAAATATCCTCCTGCTCCAATTATAAAATGATGATCCATAAGGTTATGACCTAGCTCTCCGGAATCATTTCCCATACCATTTGGAAATCTATTTGACTTAGATTGTAATAAAATTGATGTAGAGGGAATAGTAGATGCACAAACAAAAATTACTTTAGAAAAAAATTCATAGGTTAAATTTGTTTCTGCATCAATTACCTTAACACCTGTCGCTCTTTTCTCATTTTCATCATAAATTATCTCGTATACTATTGAGTGAGGTCTTAAAGTCATATTACCCGTAGCCTCAGCTGCAGGTAATGTAGAGGAATTACTACTAAAGTATGCACCGTAAGGACACCCTCTTCTACATAAATTTCTATTCTGACATGTAACACGCCCAAGTCCAGGTTTAGTTCCTTCTGTGATATGAGCAACTCTAGCAGAAGTTAATATTCTGTCATTGTAATTCTCATATATCTTTTCTTTGAGATATTTTTCTGCACAATTTAGATCCAGCGGTTTCAAAAATTTACCATCAGGGAAGTGTGATAAACCCAGTTTTTCCCCACTAACTCCAATATATTCCTCAACATAATCATACCATGGAGAAATATCTTTATATCTAATTGGCCAGTCAACCCCAAAACCATCATTTATGTTTGCTTCGAAATCAAGGTCACTAAGTCTGTATGTTTGCCTTCCCCACATTAACGATCTGCCTCCAACATGATATCCCCTAATCCAATTAAATGGCTTTTCTTCATTATAAGGATGATCATTATCATTCACCCAAAAATGTTTAGTAGATTCTGTACATTGACCTGTCCTAGTTTGTTTTGGATGGTCCTTATATAGTTGTTGAGTCTTAGTATTGCCTGCTTCAAATTCCCAAGGATGCATGTTCATTGTAGGGTAATCTTCAATGTGCCTTACCATTCTGCCTCTTTCTAGTACAAGTGTCTTTAATCCTTTTTCAGTGAGTTCTTTAGCTGCCCAACCACCACTTATACCAGTTCCAATAACTATAGCATCAAATTTATTTTCCATTTAACCTATTTAGAAATCATTTCTAATTTAACATTAAATATTTTAAATCATAATTAAATATTTAAATTTATATTTATAGTATATAAAACCATTTAATATGAAACGCAAAGAATTTATCAAATTAGCTTCAACTAGTGCACTTAGTTTATCCTCATTAGGTCACCTATCTTTCAATTTATTTAGAGAACCTTTTTTTAAACTTTCTCTTGCTCAATGGTCCTTCAATAAAAGTATTAGATATGGATCAATGTCACCGTATAGTTTTGCAAAAGTTGCTAAAGATTTAGGTTTTGGTGGCTTAGAATATGTTAATCAATTATACAAAGGTGTTATGAATACATCAGGTGGTGATAAAATTACATCAGTAAAGTTTTGGGCTAAAGAAAATAGTAAGTTAGCAAAAGAGAATGGGATTAAAAATGTATTAATTATGATTGATAGTGAAGGAGACTTAGCTGATGAAAATAGAAATAGAAGAAACCAATCAATTGATAATCACAAATTATGGGTAGATGCAGCTAATGAATCTGGGTGTAAAAGTATTAGAGTAAATCTACATGGTACAAATAATAAAAATAAATGGAAAGAGTATTCTATGGACAGTCTTACTAAGCTTGCAAGTTATGCTCAAAGCTTAAATATTAATGTTATTGTTGAAAACCATGGTCAACTATCATCCAATATTCCAGTTTTAATGGAGGTTATAAATAGTGTAAACATGAAAAATTGTGGAACACTTCCTGATTTTGGAAATTTTTGTATGGTTTCAGGTTATGGTAATATTTTTGGTGGTGAATGTCCTGAAATTTATGATTTATACAAAGGTGTTGAGGAGATGATGCCTAAAGCATATGCAGTAAGTGCCAAGTCCAATGATTTTGACAGTAATGGAAATGAAAAGACAATTGATTATGAGAAAATGCTTAGAATAGTTAAAAATTTTGGTTATAACGGTTTTATAGGTGTTGAATATGAGGGAAGTAGACTTTCAGAAATTGATGGAATTAAGGCAACCAGAGATTTATTAATTAAAATTGGTCAATCAATATAACAGAGAATGAACAAGTCAATAAATATTAGATTAAGTATAATGATGTTTCTGGAATTTTTTATCTGGGGATGTTGGTTTGTTACAATGGGGACATTTCTTTCCCAATCTTTCAATTCGTCTGGAGCACAGATTGGTCTTGCATATGAGACTCAATCTTGGGGAGCAATAATTGCTCCATTTATTATAGGACTTATAGCTGATAGGTACTTTGATGCAGAAAAAATTCTTGCATTAATTCATATTATTGGTGGTGGTCTTTTATTCATGTGTTCGATAGCCATGGGGTTTGAAAGTTTTTTCCCTTACATACTCATATATATGATACTTTATATGCCAACCTTAGCGCTGGTAAACTCCATTTCTTTTAGACAAATGTCTGATCCATCAAAAGAATTTCCAAAAATTAGGGTTTGGGGCACAATTGGTTGGGTTGTAGCAGGTTTAGTAATAAGTTATGGTGTTGGTTGGGAAGCAAGTCAAACACTTGAATATACTTTCTACTTAGCTGCTATTGTTTCAGTAATTCTTGGTGTTTTCAGCTTTACATTGCCTAAGACTCCCCCTAAAGGAAAGAATTCCTCTAGCCCAAGTTTAAAAGAAATTCTTGGCCTTGATGCTTTAAAATTACTTAATGACTCGAAATACTTAATATTTTTTATATCATCAATTTTAATTTCAATTCCTTTGTCATTTTATTATGCAGATGCTAATTTATTCTTAAATGAACTTGGTATGGCTAATGCTGCGGGTGTTATGACTTTGGGTCAGATTTCTGAGGCTCTATTTATATTGTTACTTCCTGTTTTCTTAAAAAAGTATGGTATTAAAACTACTCTTGCAGTAGGTATGTTTGCTTGGGCATTAAGATATGTGCTTTTTGCTTTTGGAGATACAGGATCTAATATTTGGATGCTCATTTTTGGAATAATCTTACATGGTGTATGTTATGACTTTTTCTTTGTTTCAGGTCAAATCTATACTGACTTTAAAGCTGGAGAAAAATATAAAAGCGCTGCGCAGGGTCTAATAACTCTTGCAGTTTATGGAATAGGTATGTTAATTGGATTTAGACTTGCTGGAAGAGTAACAGATATCTATGCAATAGACGGTGGGCACAATTGGTCCGAAATATGGACAATACCAGCGATTTTTGCATTTGTAGTATTCGTATTATTCATAATAATATATAAAAACGAAAAAATAGAAATTGAAAAGTAAAATTAGATTAGGAATTCTTGGTGGCGGTGGAGATTCTTTAATCGGAATTGTTCATAGAATTGCTTCATCTATGCACGACAAATACTCTATAATTGGTGGTGTTTTTAATCCAGATTACTCTGAAAATCTAAAATTTGCAAAAGAGATTGGCCTTGATGAATCACGAGTTTATGAAGACTATGACAAAATGATTCAAGAAGAGTTAAAATTAGACAAAAGTCAAAGAATGCAAGTTGTCTCAATATTGACCCCCAACTTTCTTCACTATCCTATGGCTAAAAAGCTCCTTGAAAATAATTTTAATGTCATTTGTGAAAAGCCTATGACAACTACTTATGAAGAGGCTCTTGATTTAGAGAGAATTTATAAATCTAAAAAATTGACTTTTGCTGTTACTTATACTTACACTGGATACCCAATGATCAGGCAGATGAAGGAGATGATAAAAAATGGCATAATTGGTGACATTCAAAGAGTAGATCTTCAATACTACCAGGGCTGGATTAATCCTATTATTCATGATACTGTTAAAAGATCTGAAACATGGAGACTTCAATCTGATAAGTCTGGAATAAGCTGTTGTATTGGTGATATTGGCACACATGCTTTTGACATGTTAGAATATGTAACTGGAATGGAAGTAAAAGAACTCTTGTCTGATTTAAATTATGTTTATGATGATAATACAATGGACGTTGATGGCACAATTTTAATTCGATTTTCAGATAAAATAAAAGGAGTCATTAGAGCTAGTCAGATAGCTACAGGTGAAGAGAATTGTTTTACAGTTGCAATATATGGAAGAAAAGGTGGGTTAAAATGGCAACAAGAAAATCCAAATTATCTAAATCATTTAAGTGATTCAAACCCTCTTCAGATTCTTAAACCAGGTCACGATTACAATTCTGATTTTTCAAAAATTTCGGCTAAATTACCACCTGGACATCCTGAAGGTATGTTTGACTCTATGGCGAATATATATAATGGTGTTGCAAGAGAGATCAGAGGGGAAAAAGAATTTGATGGAGAGTACCCTACTCTAAATGATGGTCTAAGAGGAATGTTATTTATTGAAAAGGCTGTTGAGTCTCATCAAAAGGGTAACACATGGATAAAATTAAAATAAAATGAAGACTATAAAAGGACCTGCAGTATTTCTTGCTCAATTTGTAGATAAATCTGAACCATTTAATTCTCTTGATGGTATGTGTAAGTGGGCATCTGAGCTAGGTTATAAGGGTATTCAAATTCCAACATGGGAGAGTTCATTAATTGATTTAGATAAAGCGTCTAACAGTCAAGATTACTGTGACGAGTTAATTGGTAAAGTTAGATCCTATGGTCTTGAAATTACTGAGCTATCTACTCATCTTCAGGGGCAGCTTGTTGCAGTTCATCCTGCATATGATTTGATGTTTGATAATTTTGCACCTGATAATTTAAAAAAGAATCCAAAAGAGAGAACTAAGTGGGCAGTTGAGACAGTGAAAAAAGCTGCAGTTGCTAGTAAAAAACTTGGACTAAAGGCTCATGCGACTTTTTCTGGAGCTCTTCTATGGCATACATGGCATCCATGGCCGCAAGCTCCAAAAGGGTTAGTTGAAATGGGATTTGAGGAATTGGCAAAAAGATGGCTCCCAATTTTAAATGTGTTTGATGAAAATGGGGTTGATGTTTGCTATGAAATTCATCCAGGTGAAGATCTTCATGATGGTATAACATTTGAACGTTTTCTTAAGGCTACAAATAACCATAAGAGGGTAAATATATTATACGATCCAAGTCATTTTATACTTCAACAGCTAGACTACATAACATATATTGATCATTATCATGAACATATAAAGTCTTTTCATGTAAAAGATGCTGAATTTAATCCCACTGGTAAAAAGGGAGCTTTCGGTGGTTATTTAGATTGGGCTGATAGAGCTGGAAGGTATAGATCATTGGGAGATGGTCAAATTGATTTTAAAACTATCTTCTCAAAATTAACTCAATACGGATGTGATGTTTGGGCAGTTTTGGAGTGGGAATGTTGTATTAAAAGTCCTGAGCAAGGTGCAACTGAAGGTGCAAAAATAATTCAAGATTTAATAATTAATTGCACTGATAAAAAATTTGATGATTTTGCAGGAGGTAAAACAAATGATGAAGATTTAAGAAACATTTTAAATATCTAATTATGAAAAAATTATCAATAATTGTGCTGGTTTTAGCCTCAAGTTTTGGCTTTTCTCAAGACTCTGAATGGACTTATCTTTTTGATGGAAAGACTTTAGATGGTTGGCATGAATATAATGGAGACAAAATAAGCAAAAATTGGTCAGCTAAAAATGGAGAACTTGTATTTACTGCTCCAAATGATAATCTAAGTAGAGGTCAAGATATTGTAACTGATAAAAAGTTTACAAATTTTGAATTATCACTAGAGTGGAATATAAGTAAGGGAGGTAACAGTGGTGTTTTTTTTAAAGTAGTTGAAATTCCCGAAGTTGATACTCCATGGAAAACTGGACCTGAGGTTCAAGTTCTAGATAATGATAATTTTGATGCAAAGAGATGGCATAAGGCGCCAGCTCTATATGACTTGAAGCCACTAAGAAGGGTAAAGTACAATAAATATGGTGAGTGGAATCATTTAGTTCTAAAAGTTGACCATAATCAAAATATTGGCTCTATAACCTTTAATGGAGAGAAAGTATATGACTTCCCTTTGTATGGTCCTGAGTGGGAAGAAATGGTTAAAAGATCAAAATTCAGTGGTGACAGTTATTTTGAAAACTTAACTCCTGAACATCCTTTCTTTACATATGCGCCTTTTTTTGGAAAATTTAAAACAGGCAGTATAGGTCTTCAAGATCATGGATTCACAGTAAGATATAGGAATATTAAAATTAGAGAGTTATAATTTTAATTGGCTAAAATGAAAAAATTAATTTATCAATTTTATATTTTCTTTCTGTTAACTTCTTTGTATAGTTGCTCTAATCAAACTTCACAGGATTGGACTTATATTTTTGATGGTAAAACTTTTAATGGTTGGCATTCCTATGGTGAGGACATAATTGGAAGTCAATGGTCAATAAATAATGTAGAGTTAATATTTACTAATGATGAAAATGAATCAGGTCAAGATATACTAACAGAGAAGGAATACACAAATTTTGAGCTCTCTCTTGAGTGGAATGTCTCAAAGGGGGGTAACAGTGGTATTTTTTATGGTGTTAAAGAGATTCCTGAATTTTCTGCCTTTTCGACTGGCCCAGAAATTCAGATTCTAGATAACCATAATGGTTACGCAGCCTCTGATCTTGAGTATGCACCATCACTTTTTGACCTAGTAAAATCAGAAAATTTAAACTTAAAGTTTAATGGTCACGGAAATTGGAATCATGTGATAGTTAAAATTGATCATTTGAATAATTTGGGAACGGTTAAATTTAATGGTGAACTTGCATACACATATCCGTTATCAGGACCTGAATGGGATGAATTAGTTTCCAAATCAAAGTTTGCTCTTGGAAGTGATCGTTCAGATGCAACCTATGCCCCGGATTTTGGTAAATTTAAAACGGGGAAAATAGCTTTACAAGATCATAGTACAGATGTCAAATTTAGAAATATAAAAATTCGAGAATTATAATCAATAGCATGAAATACTTTATATCTAAAAATGAAAAAGAAGAGATGCTTGTAAAAATAAAGCAGAATA
>Ga0208390_1000173_pt1 | contig 20875 bp, 17 predicted proteins | sample Knorr_S7_td_Surf_FD_185594 | JGI IMG/M metagenome (GOLD analysis project Ga0208390, IMG submission 185594) | Marine microbial communities from Southern Atlantic Ocean transect - Knorr_S7_td_SurfaceA_ad_6m_LV_A (SPAdes) (version 2) | ecosystem: Environmental > Aquatic > Marine > Oceanic | place...
GGGTCAGACAGAAGACTTGGCTTACAGATGAAATCAGTTGGTGAGGCAATGGGTATAGGAAATAATTTTCAGGAAGCCTTACAAAAAGCTTGTCAGTCATTAGAGATAAAAAGAAATGGTTTAGGAGCTGACGGAAGAGAATTAAAAGACCAAAACAAATTATTAGATAGCCTTAAAAATGCAAGCTGGAATAGATTATTTCATATCTATGATGCTCTAAAACTGGGTCTTCCATTCAAAACTATTCAAGACATCACTAAAATTGATAAGTGGTTTTTGAACCAAATTAATGAGCTTGTTCTCATGGAGAAAGAAATTCAAAAGTTCTCAATTGATGACATTCCAAAGTCTGATTTAAAACTTATGAAAGAGAAAGGATATGCTGATAGACAAATTGCTCATATCTTAGGTTGCCTAGAAAGTGAAGTATTTAGTAAAAGGCATGAATTAGGTATAAAAAGAAATTATAAGTTGGTTGATACATGTGCTGCTGAGTTTGAGGCGGCTACTCCTTATTATTATTCAACATTTGGTGATGAAAATGAATCAGTTTCTTCTGACAGAGAGAAAGTCTTGGTAATTGGATCTGGACCAAATAGGATTGGCCAAGGTATTGAATTTGATTATTGCTGTGTTCACGGAGTTCTAGCTGCAAAAGAATCGGGGTATGAAACAATTATGGTTAATTGTAACCCTGAAACAGTTTCCACTGATTTTGATGTTGCTGATAAGTTATATTTTGAGCCTGTTTTTTGGGAACATTTATATGAAATTATTTTGCATGAAAAACCTATTGGGGTTATCGTACAACTCGGTGGTCAGACCGCATTGAAGTTATCTGAAAAACTTGATAATCATGGAATCAAAATTTTAGGTACCACATTTGATGCCTTGGATCTAGCTGAAGATAGGGGAAGATTTTCTGATTTATTGAAAGAGAATAAAATACCTTATCCAGAGTATGGTACAATTGACACTGCAACCGATGCAATAGAGCTTTCAAAGAAAATTGGATTTCCACTTCTAGTTAGGCCATCATATGTTCTTGGTGGTCAATCAATGAAAATTGTAATCAATGAAAAAGAATTAGAAGAACATGTAGTTGATTTAATAAAAGATAAACCTGATGGAAAAATTTTATTAGACCACTTTCTAGAGGGTGCGATAGAGGCAGAAGCTGATGCCATATGTGATGGCAAAAATGTTTACATAATAGGTATAATGGAGCACGTTGAGCCAGCCGGTATCCATTCTGGAGATTCTAACGCTGTCCTTCCACCTTATAGTCTAGGTGATTTTGTAATTAATCAGATAAAGAATTACACAAAAAAAATTGCTCTAGCTTTAAAAACAGTTGGCTTAATTAATATTCAATTTGCAATAAAAGATGATAAGGTTTATATCATAGAAGCTAATCCTAGAGCTTCAAGAACTGTACCATTTATCTCAAAAGCATATAGAGAACCCTATGTGAATTATGCTGTAAAAATTATTTTAGGTAAGAAAACTTTAAAGGATTTTGATATGAAGCCGTATAAAAATGGATACTCAATCAAAGAACCTGTATTTTCATTTAATAAATTTCCTAATGTCAACAAAGAGCTTGGACCTGAAATGAAGTCAACAGGAGAATCGATCTATTTTATTGATGATTTAATGGATGACTATTTTCTTGACATATATTCTAAAAGAAATCTATACTTAAGTAAGTAATCATGTTTAAGTTTCTATTCATAACTTTTGTTATAATTTATATTTTCTATAAAATTTCAACTTTCCTCCTTAAAAAAGTTATTAAGAATGCCTCCCAAAATTTTGATTCTAAAAAAAAGAAAAATGATGGTATTCTTGATAAAGAGGGCGAATATGTTGATTACGAAGAACTTGACTAAATTTAAGTAATGAAATGGTTTAATAGGAAGGACAAGAATATCAATACCCCTACATCTCAGAAGAAAGAGTTACCTGATGGAATGTGGTATAAGACTCCTGGCGGATCTATAGTTCACATTAGAGAACTTAAGAACAATTCATATGTATGTCCTGAAGACGATTACCATGTAAGAATTGGATCAAAGGAATATTTTGAGATTTTATTTGACAACAAATCTTTTAAGGAGTATGATGCTGATATTTTATCGGAAGATCCTCTAAAGTTTACGGATACTAAATCATACAAAGACCGGGTAAAAAAAACAATTAAAGCAACTGGTCTTAATGATGCAATAAGGACAGCTCAGGGAAAAGTAAACGGTCATAAATTAATTATCTCCTGTATGGACTTCTCTTTCATTGGAGGCTCAATGGGTTCAGTTGTTGGAGAAAAAATATCAAGAGCAATTGATATATCTTTAAAGAAAAAAATTCCTTTAATGATAATTTCAAAATCTGGTGGAGCAAGAATGATGGAATCAACTTACTCTCTTATGCAAATGGCAAAAACTTCTGCGAAACTTTCTTTGCTAGATAAAAATAAAATTCCATACATATCATTGATGACGGATCCAACAACTGGTGGAGTATCTGCGTCTTTTGCTATGCTAGGAGACTTTAATATTGCTGAACCTGGTGCACTTATAGGTTTTGCAGGACCAAGAGTTATTAAAGAAACTATCGGGTCCAATCTTCCAAAAGGCTTTCAAAAATCAGAGTTTTTAATTGAGCACGGATTTATTGATTTTATTGTTGATAGAAGAGATTTAAAAACAAAAATCTCTAAGCTTTTAGCTCTACTAAAAAACTAAAATTATTTATAATACAAATAATTTTTTCTATTATATATTTGTCAAAAATTAATTAAGATTCAGTGTCTTTGACAATTGTAACATCGGTAATAGCATTCTCATTAGTTATACTAATGCTTGTTTTTATTCTTCTATTTGCGCAATCAAAACTTGTACAATCAGGTGATGTAAGTATTGTTGTTAATGGTGATACTGACAATCCATTGATTGCACCTGCTGGTTCTACACTTTTATCAACACTAGCAACACAAAAAATGTTTCTACCATCTGCATGTGGTGGAGGTGGAACCTGCGCTATGTGTAAGTGTACTGTATCAGAAGGGGGTGGTGATGTTCTTCCAACAGAAGTTGGACATCTATCAAGACTAGAAAAAACTAATAATGTTAGACTCTCATGTCAAGTGAAAGTAAAGCAAGACATGGAGATAGAAATACCAGAAGAAATTTTTGGAATAAAAAAGTGGGAATGTGAAGTTGTGTCCAATTACAATGTTTCGACCTTCATTAAAGAATTTGTTGTAAAACTCCCTCCAGGGGAAACACTTGATTTTGAGTCAGGGGGTTATATACAAATTGATGTTCCAGAGATTGACATAGATTTCAAGACTATGGATATAACTCCTCATCCTGAGTTGGGTCATAAAAAAGATGTATTTCAAAGTGATTGGGATAAGTTTAACCTGTGGCCACTAAAAATGAAAAATGATGAACCAATTTTTAGAGCTTACTCAATGGCAAATCATCCAGCTGAAGGGAATATTATTATGCTTAACATCAGGATTGCTACCCCACCCTGGGATAGGGTAAATAATAAGTGGATGGATATTAATCCTGGGATCTGTTCTTCGTATGTTTTCTCTAGAAAACCAGGTGACAAAATTTTTATATCTGGACCTTATGGTGAGTTTCATATAAATGAGACACAAAGAGAGATGATTTATATTGGTGGTGGTGCTGGAATGGCTCCACTCAGATCACACATTTTTCATTTATTTCACACTCAAAAAACAAACAGAAAAGTTTCGTATTGGTACGGCGGAAGATCAAAGAAAGAGCTTTTTTATATGGATCATTTCAGAAAAATTGAGAAGGACTTCAAAAACTTTAATTTTTATGTCGGTTTATCAGAACCACTTCCTGAAGATAATTGGAGTATCAAAGATAAGCTTGATGATAGTAATGATGGATACGTTGGATTTATTCACCAAGTCCTTTATGATAATTATCTTAGTAAGCATGAGGAACCGGAAGATGTAGAATATTACTTGTGTGGTCCACCACTAATGAACCAAGCTGTCCTTCAGATGTTAGATGATATGGGAGTTCCTGAAGAAAATATCAGATTTGACGATTTTGGAGGTTAGCATTCCAAACTCTAAACAAATTATCACTACATATTTTTTTAATTTCAATTTGAGAATATTCTCTTTCAAGTAGTTTGTATAAAATATTAGGGTATGTTGATGCATCTTTTAAATCATAAGGTAGTGTATTACCTAGTCCTTCAAAATCAGAACCAAGACCGATATGATCAATTCCAACTAACTCTTTTACATGATCAATTGTGTCAACAAAATCATTTATTGATGCAAAAGGTTTTACTGTGTTAATTAAATCATCTTTGTATTTCAAAATTTTCTTATCGCTATCCTTTAGGTTATTTTCAATTTTATATTTTTCCACTTTACTATTAATATCTCCGAAAGATTTATTGGATTGTTCACTTATGAAACCAGAGCCAAAGTTCAGCATAATTAGACCATTATTGCTTGCGAGATCCTTAATCATATTATCGCTCATATTTCTTTCAAAGTTTGGTGTAAACTTTCGAGGTGATGAATGTGTTGCAACAAGTGGTTTATTTGTGATTTTAAGTATGTCATAAAATGTTTTGTCGGTACAATGAGATACATCAATCATCATTCCTATTTTATTCATTTCTCTAACAACCTTTCTACCAAAATCACTAAGCCCATTCCAAGTATTTCTAGAGTCATACGATGAGTCACATATCTGGTTATCAGCAGCATGGGTTAGAGTCATGTACCTTATCCCTCTATCAAAAAAATATTTTATTCTATTTATATCTTTTCCTATTGGTGATCCGTTTTCCATTCCCATCGGCAGAGAAATTTTATTTTTTTTAAAATTTTTAATCACGTCTTTAGGCGTAAAAGCATAATCAAATTCTTTATTTGATTTTATAACATTATTCACCAGATCTATAAGTGAGTTCGCAAAGGTATATGACTCATTTTCAGACTTTTCCGAAGGCGTATAGATTGCCATAAATGGACAATTTAACCCACCTTTTTTTGCCTTATAAGTGTCAAAATTTCCTGAAGTATTTTTATTAAGATTTATATTTTCTTCCTCTAGGAGGTTTTCTTTATACAACCTGAAAGGAAGATCGATGTGACCGTCAACAATAATATTTTCTTTTGACAGTTTTTTTGCTTTTTCATTCATTTTCTGAATTAGATGTCTAATTTATGTACTATTATAAATTTGATAGAAAACCACCGTCAACAGGCAAATTAACTCCATTAATATAACTAGCCTTTTTGCTACTTAAAAAAGTTGCTAAATAAGCTATCTCTTCAGGGTCTCCAAATCTTTTAGAAGGTATAATATTTAAATAATTTTCTTCAATTTGTTCAGGATCAATTTTTTGAGTTTTAGCGGTATTATTTATTAGGCTTCTCAGTCTCTCCGTCATTGTAAACCCAGGTAAAATATTATTTACTGTAACTCCATATTCTGCTACTTCATTTGACAATGTTTTAGCCCAACTTGCCATAGCCCATCTCACTGTATTTGATACTCCCAGATTATTGATAGGGGATTTGACAGATATGGAAATGATATTTATTATTCTTCCATATCTATTTTTCTTCATATTTGGTAGAAATAACTGAGATAATAAATGACTACAATGAAGGTGCATTTTCATATATTTTTCGAAATCTGATATTTTAGCATCTGTTATTTTTCCGGGTGGGGGACCACCTGAATTATTAATCAAAATATCAATTTTAATTTTATTGTCTGAAGTAAATTTTTCTATTTTGTTTTTTAAGTCACTTTCATTTTCAAAATCAGCAACTATGTAACTATGATTTTGATTATTTTTTTTAGAAAGTTCATTTAAGACACTATTTAATTTTTCTTCATTTCTAGCAATTAACAAGACTTCCGCTCCCTCATTAGCTAACTCAATGGCAATCTCTTTACCTATTCCTTGTGAGCTTCCACATACTAATGCTCTCATACCTTTTAAAGAAAGATCCATGATTTTTTTTAGTTATTATTTATATTCAATATATGAAAAAAGAATATGCTTTAAAAATGGATGATAATGATCAATTATCATATCTTAAAAAGGAGTTTTTGTATGGAGATGGTAACGATAGTAAAAAGATTTATTTCTGCGGCAATTCTTTGGGTCTTCAACACTATTCATTGAAGAATAAAATCAACAAGCATCTTGAGCAATGGAAAGACCTTGCAGTTGAAAATCATTTTAGTGGTGATTATCCTTGGATGGATATTCAAGATAAGATAAAGGAAAAATTAAAATTATTTCTTGGTTGTTCTGAGAATGAAATTGCAATTATGAATTCCTTAACTGTAAACCTACACCTTATGATGGTCTCCTTCTATAAGCCATCAAAGACTAGAAATAAGATTCTCATTGAAGAAAATGCTTTTTCATCAGATAGATATGTTGTAAACTCTCAACTAAAATATCATGGACTTGATGAATCAAGTCTGATAACAGTTTCACCTGAGAAAGATCATTTAATTGATGAGGATAAAATCATTTCAAAAATTAATAGTAATAAAGAAACTCTATCACTCGTATTGATTCCAGGAATTCAGTATTACAGCGGGCAGGTAATAAACATTTCTAAGGTATCTAAGGTGTGTAGAGATAATGACATAATTCTTGGTTTAGACCTTGCCCATATGGTTGGAAACGTTGAGATAGATTTAAATTCTCATGACGTAGATTTTGCAACCTGGTGCAGCTATAAATATTTAAATTCAGGTCCTGGAGGTGTTTCTGGAATCTATGTCAACTCCAAACATATAAAAGATGATATTATAAGATTTGAAGGTTGGTGGGGTAATAAACTTTCCTCAAGATTTGAAATGTTAAAAAAATATGACGCGGAGCATTCAGCTGAGGGCTGGGTATTAAGTAATCCACCAGTTATTCTCCTTGATATGCACCTGGCCTCATTAGAAGTATTTATTAATGCTGGTCTTAATAATGTTTTTAATAAATCTAAACTCCTATCGGACTTCCTATATGAGGGGTTAAGTTCAATTAATAATTACAATAAATTTTTTGATATAATTACTCCTGAGGAATCAACAAGCAGGGGATCTCAAATCTCTCTTTTCTTTAAAAAATCATCAGAAGAATTTTTTAGTCAGATTAGTAAAAAATTTGTTGTTGATTATAGAAAGCCTAATGTTGTTAGGGTAGCTCCAGTTCCTCTTTATAATTCTTTTTATGAGGTATATTTATTTGTATCAGAAATAGATAGAATTATTAAGTCTTACGATTAAACAAGAATCTCTTCGTAATCTTTATCTTTTGTATTTAGCATTTTTTTACAATACTCATATATTGAAGTATCATCATAATTACACTCTTTATATAACTCATCTTGTGTACCATGTTCGATAATTTTATCAGGAATCCCAAGTCTTTGAACTATAGCTGAATATTTATTATCATTGATAAACTCCAGTATGGCACTTCCAAAACCACCAATTACACATCCATCTTCAACAGTTAATATGAATTTATGCTTTTTGAGTATTTTATGTAATAATTTTTCATCAAGAGGTTTAACAAATCTCATGTCGTAATGGGAAGGATAAATATTTTCATCGTTAAGTTTTTCGATTGCTCTAGTTGCGTAATTTCCAATATGCCCAATTGATAATATTGCGATGTCTTCTCCTTCACATACAGTTCTACCTTCACCAATTTTAATTAATTCGAATTCTTTTTTCCAGTCGTTGATTACACCCTTTCCTCTTGGGTATCGAATTGTAAAAGGTCCGTTATTGTTGTGCTGTGCAGTATACATCAGGTTTCTTAACTCTATTTCGTTCATTGGGGCTGAGACTATCATATTAGGAAGACATCTCATGTAAGCAATATCATAGGCTCCATGATGGGTAGGACCGTCTGCTCCAGCAACTCCAGCTCTATCTAAACAAAATATTACAGAGAGATTCTGTATACAGACATCATGAATAACTTGGTCGTAAGCTCTTTGCATAAATGTACTGTAAATATTACAGAAAGGAATTATACCTTTTGTTGCAAGTCCAGCACTAAGAGTCACTGCATGTTGCTCAGCAATTCCAACATCAAAAGCTCTATGAGGCATTTTTTCCATCATGATATTTAGCGATGACCCTGAGGGCATTGCAGGGGTTATACCCATAATTTTTTCATTCTTTTCGGCGAGTTCAACAATTGAATGTCCAAAAACATCCTGATATTTAGGAGGACTTTTTTTATTTGACTTCACCGCAAGGCTTTCACCGGAGTTAATATCAAATTTACCTGTTGCGTGCCATTTAGTTTGATCTTTTTCAGCTAAATCGTATCCTTTACCTTTTTTAGTTAAGCAATGAAGAATTTTTGGTCCAGGAATTTTTTTAAGGTATTCAAGAGTTTTGACAAGGTGATTTATGTCGTGACCATCTATTGGACCAAAATATCTTAAGTTAAGTGCCTCGAATAAATTTGAATTATCTAAAACGAAAGATTTCAGACTTTTCTCTATGGTCTTACCTGTTTTTCTAGCATTGTCTCCAAAATCTTTAAGCATACCTAATACCTTCCAAATATCATTTCTTATATTATTAAATGTTGGTGATGTTGATATATCGGTAAGGTATCTTTTAAGTGCACCTACATTTGGATCAATTGACATGCAATTATCATTTAGTACAATAGTGATATTGGTATCAGTATCACCCGCATGATTCATACCTTCAAATGAGATTCCTCCTGTCATACCACCATCACCAATGACAGCTACATGTTGTCTATCATTCTTGCCTTGATACTTGGAGGCAATTGCCATACCAAGAGCAGCAGATATTGATGTTGAGGAGTGTCCAACGCCGAAAGTATCGTACTCACTTTCTGAAATTTTTGGGAATCCAGATATACCTTTATATATTCTATTTGTGTGAAATTCCTTTTTTCTACCTGTTAGTATTTTATGTCCGTATGCTTGGTGACCTACATCCCAAACGATAGAATCTTCTGGGGTGTTGTAAACGTAGTGTAGTGCTACTGTTAGTTCCACAACTCCGAGGCTAGCTCCGAAGTGTCCACCATTTTCTGAGATAGAATTAATTATAAACTCACGTAGATCATTGCATATATTTTCAAGATCATTTTTTTCAAATTTTCTAAGATCTTTAGGAAGATCTATTTTGTCAAGGTATTTGTAGTTTCTGTCGTTCATAAAAACTCTGAGTATTTATACTCGTTTTTTTTCTTTTTGGTTTATAAATCTATTAATTTTTATTTTAAGAACATTTTAAAATTTATTCGAATCACGTTTAAATATCTATGAGTTACGAAATAAAGCTACCTCTTTTTGAAGGCCCGTTTGATCTCTTACTTTTTTTTATTGAAAGAGATGAAATTGATATAATGGATATTCCTATCTCAAAAATCACTAATGATTTCTTTGAATATATTTCGGATCTCGAGAGTATGAATATAGAGGTAGCAAGTGAATTCATTGTTGTTGCCGCCACATTAATGAGAATTAAGTCAAAAATGCTACTTCCAAGGCTTTCTTTAGATGAGGAGGGAAATGAAATTGATCCAAGAGAAGAACTTGTTGAACATTTGATTGAATATAAAAAATATAAGTCTGTTATTTCTGAATTTTCAGATTTGGAGGACTCAAGGTTAAGTAAAAAAATAAGAGGAAACTTAGAGAGTGAGGTTGGGACTATTGCTGAAAGAGCAAAAGTTGAATCTGAACTTCAGGATATTGATCTTTACAAGCTCTTAGTCGTTTTTCAAAATGTGTTATCTAAATATGAAAATGAAAAAAATAAGCCTAAACATCAAATTTTTGAATATCCTTACACTATTACAGAGCAAAAAAAGTTTTTGATTAATTTATTAAAATCAAAATCCAAAATTTCATTTATAAGGTTGGTTGAGGATAATCCTCTCAAAATATTAGTTATATATAATTTTCTAGCAATGCTAGAGCTTATTCAAGAATCTAAAATTAAATTATCTCTTGGTAATGGTATGAATAATTTTTGGATTCAGAAATCTTAACTACTGAAAAAGAAATCAATTTCTATTTGAGCATTTTCATCTGAGTCTGACCCATGTATTGCATTGGCTTCAATTGATGAAGCATATCTTTTTCTAATAGTTCCTTCCTCTGCCTCCTCTGGATTTGTTGATCCAATTAACTTCCTAAAATCTGATACTGCATTTTCTTTTTCAAGTTCTATAACAATTATTGGCCCAGAACACATGTAATCACATAGCCTAGAAAAGAAAGGTCTTTCTTTGTGAACTGCGTAGAATTTAGATGCCATAGTATTATCCATTTCTACAAGTCTCATATTTTTGATGATAAACCCTGCACTCTCAATTATTTCAATAATTGGTCCAGAGTAAGATGCTTTAAAGGCATCAGGTTTGATAATAGTGAAAGTTTTATTTCCTGCCATTTTATTTTTTTTTGCAAACTTAAGAGAATGCATTGTATTTCAAAAGAATTACGATCATTAGAATTAATTTTTTCTTTTCGATTAATTTTATTCAGTTTTGCCATCAACTTTTTTTTATGAATGATATTAAAGAATTATTATCTGTAAAGTCTAACATACTTATTACTACCCATGTCAATCCGGATGGTGACGCAATAGGTTCATCTCTTGCACTGTATAATTTTTTAACCAAGTTAGATCACGAAGTTACGGTTGTTGTTCCTAATGATTATCCAGATTATTTAAAGTGGATGAAATCTGATGATAAAATTCTTAACTTTTCAGATAGGAGTGACGAGATTGAACTGTTGATAAAAGATATTCAGATTATATTTTGTTTAGACTTTAATAACCTTTCAAGAATCAATGAATTAGGTAAATTAATTGAGGAAAGTAGTGCAAAAAAAGTTTTAATTGATCATCACTTAAATCCTGACGATTTTTATGACTTAAAATACCATAACGTAGATGCCAGTGCAACAGCAGAGTTAGTTTATGATCTTATGAGTTTTATAGATGAAGATTTATTAGACAAGGATATTTCAGACTGTATCTATACAGGAATACTAACAGATACAGGTTCATTTAGATTTTCTTCTACTACCTCAAAAGTTCACAGCATAATTGCAAAATTATTAGATCAAGGAGTAAGGCCTGAACAGATTGGTAAAACAATATATGAGTCAAACTCTTTTGATAAACTGAAACTATTAGGTTATTCTCTATCTGAAAAACTAAAAGTTATATGTGATGGTAAAGCTGCGTACATAGCATTAACCAGGAAAGATTTATTAGATTATAATTATAGGAAAGGAGATACAGAGGGTATTGTAAATTATGCTCTTTCAATTTCAGGTGTAAACATGGCGACTCTAATAATTGAGACAAAAGATAGAATTAAATTTTCTTTTAGATCATCTGGTAATTTTTCTGTTAATAAGTTCGCAAATAACTATTTTAACGGGGGAGGTCATAAAAATGCTGCTGGTGGAAGCATAGAAGATAAACTTTCAGTAGCTTTGGATAAGTTTTTAGAATCTATTTCAAAACATAAAGAAGAACTTAATTACTAAAAAATGAGATATTTTAATTTATTCATAATTGCCACCATCTTTTTTTCGTCATGTACCAACAATGTAAAAGAACTTGAGAACGGAGTATCATTAAAATATTTTAAAAATGGTTCTGGAGACTTTGTTGAAAATGGGGAAATAATTATGTTCAATCTATTATATTATGATAATGAGGGTAATGAACAATTTAGATCTCAACCAAATGAACCAGTTCTCCAGCAGAAAGACTCTCTATGGGAAAATATTCCTTTTCTTAATGTAATTAGTACACTTAAAGAGGGAGATAGTGTTTTCTTCCAACTATCTCTGGACCAATTTTTAGGTTTTATCCCTGGTGCAAATTACCCCGATTCGCTTGGAAGCGAGTTGATGTCTTTTTATGCTGGTATAGAAGATATTATGACAAGAGAAGAATTTGAAAATTATCAAAAAGAACAATATGAAAAAATGAAAATGAATGATGATCAACAATTGTCTATCGATTTAGAATTGATTGACAATTACTTAAAAGAAAATAACATTGATGCAACTAAAACTTCAAGCGGTCTACATTATGTTATTACAAAGATGGGTACTGGTGAAAATGCTGCATCAGGTGATAACGTTACTGTTCACTATACAGGAATGCTTTTAGATGGTGAAAAATTTGATTCATCACTTGATAGAAATCAGCCATTTTCATTTCAGTTAGGTCAAGGAATGGTAATTAGAGGATGGGACGAAGGGATAACGTATTTTAATAAGGGATCAGAGGGAACGCTTTATATTCCAAGTTCTTTAGGGTATGGTCCTTCAGGAGCAGGAGGAGCAATTCCTCCAAATGCAATTTTAATCTTTGAAATACAAGTTTTAGATTATTAGGCTTTCATGCGTATTTTAATTTTCTTTTTAGTTTTCATATCAATATTTTCATGTACTGATGAAAATATTGTTGTTACGAGAACTAAACAAGAACAATTAGAATTGGATCTCACTAGAATACAGGGGTACATAAATGAAAATAATTTGTCAGGTTTTTCGTCTACAGACAACGGCCTATATTACAAGCTTGTGGAAGCTGGCAATACAACTTTTCCTTCAAACGGCGACACTTTATCAGTTGAGTACATTGGAGAATTATTAGATGGGTCTGAATTTGATAGAAGTAATACCGATCAACCATTTGAATTTGTTCTCGGTCAGGGTCAAGTTATTGAGGGTTGGGAAATTGGATTACCAAAAATTGATGAAGGAGGTTCTGGTATCCTAATCATTCCATCAGGGTTAGGTTACGGTTCTGCCATAACTAGCTCAATACCAGAAAATTCAGTGTTAATTTTTAGAATTGATTTAATTGATATCAGGTAGATGAGAAATCCTTTGTATATTTTTTCTTTATTACTAATCATTATTTCTTGTAACATTGATGAAGTATATATTGATGTTTTTGATCCAGAGCAGGCAAGGCTTGATTCATTAAATCAAAGATTAGAGGATAAAAATATTATATTTTCTTATTTTGACAGAAATGGAATTGTATTATATGATACTACTCAGAGTGGAGTATTTTATTCTATTACTGACAAGGGGGACGAATTAGTTTTTCCTGAGATAAATGATATAGTAAGCATCAATATTGCTGGTTATTATACAAATGATTCAATTTTTTACACCAATGATTCTATTGATCTTGTTATATTCGATACAAATCAACAGTCTTTAGCTGAAAGTATAGGTTATTTTGACCCTACAAAATATTACAGTCCTTTAGTTTACACTTACAATGGCCTTGGAAGCTTTTTCCCTGTTGTTTCGGATCACGGTTATCTTTCTCTTCTCTCGGATTTTAAAACCTCACTCGGAAAGTCTTTAAGTACAATTAGTGAGAATGGAAAAATTAAGATACTTATGCCATCTGGAAATGCATATGGCGAATCTGGAAATACAAATAATCCTGTAATACCAGAAGATGCTGTTTTAATATTTGACATACATCTCATTAAAATCAGAAAATGAGGGATATCTGTTTTGTTACAGGTAATCAAAATAAATTTGTTGAGGTTAAAAAGCTTATTAAAAATTTTAATCTTATTTCAAACTCCGACCTAAATATAGAGGAAGAAATCCCAGAGACAGAAAATACAATAAAGGGGAATTCATTTCTTAAGTCCAATTATGTTCATAAAAAGTTTGGATTATCATGTTTTGCTGATGACTCAGGTTTATTTATTAAAGCTCTAAATGGAGATCCAGGAGTAAAATCTGCTAGATATGCATCCGATAAATCTGATTCAGATTTAAATATTGATTTAGTCTTAAAAAATCTTGAAAGAGAAACAAATAGAGATGCTTTTTTTGAAACTTACATTTGTCTTATAATTAATGATGAAATTCATTACTTTAAAGGTACAATCCACGGTAAAATATCGAAAGAAAGATTAGGATCTGCTGGATTTGGTTATGATCCAATATTTATCCCTGATGGATATAAAAAAAGTTTTGCACAGATGACATTAGATGAAAAGAACAAAATTTCTCACAGGGCAATCGCTATAAAAAAATTGGTTAAATTTTTAAATAAAAAATGAAATGATATTTGGAATTTCTGGTTGTAGTGCATCTGGTAAATCTTTTATTGTAGATTATTTAAAGAACAATATTTCATCATCTAAAGTATCATTTATATACCAAGACAATTATTACAAGAAAAGAGAAGACCAATCAAAAGATGAGAATGGAAATTATAATTTTGATCTTCCAACTTCTTTTTTAAACGATGAACTAGTTAGAGATCTTGATTTACTTAAAAATGGGAATCATGTAGTCAGAAAAGAATACAACTTCAATAACCCAAATGTTGATCAAAAAAAAATAGAAGTTTTACCAAGACCAATCATTATTCTTGAGGGTTTGTTTATTTTTAATGACAGTAATATAAGTAGGTTAATAGATCATAAGATTTTTATAAATGCATCAATTCATACAATGTTAGATAGAAGGATAAAACGAGATAGTGAATTGAGAGGATACGATAGGTTTGATGTTGAATATAAATTTGAAAATCATGTTATTCCAGCATATGAAAAATATATATTTCCACAAAAAAATAAAGCTGATTTTGTTGTAGAAAATGATGAAATTAATAACGATGCCCCTAAAAAAGTTCTTGAATACATCAAAAACCTAATTTCTGATCACTTATAATAATTTTTTAGGCTCTTAGTTAATTTCCATATAATTCAATACTTTTGTCAACCGATTTTTAATCATATATATGAAAAATAAAGGTCTTATTTACTTTTTAACCATAATAATATCGTTTTTATCGATCTATTATCTGCAGTTTACTTTTGTTTCTCAGAGAATACAAGGAGAAGCAACTGAAAAATCGAGAGATCTAGATGGAAATATTGACTTCCAGAAAAAGCAAAAATATCTAGATTCTATATGGAATAAGCCTGTATACAATTTACTAACGGATTTTACATATAAAGAAGTAAAGGAGTCAGAGCTTAATCTTGGACTTGATCTTCAAGGTGGGATGCACGTTACACTTGAGGTATCCCCTGTTGATATTTTAATTGGATTATCCTCAGAAAGCAAAGACCCAGATTTCTTGCTCGCTATAAATAATGCAAGAGAGGTAGTAAGAGGTACACAAACAAACTTTATTTCTCAGTTTTACAGTGAATTTAAATCAATTGCACCTGACAAAGATTTATCAATTATTTTTGCGACCGTATCAAATAGAGGTAGAATTGGTTTTGATACATCTGATAGTGAAATTTTAGATATAATAAATGAGGAAGTTGAGAGTGCCATTGATAGATCATTTAATATTCTTAGAACAAGAATAGATAGGTTTGGAACCTCACAGCCAAATATACAAAGACTACAAGGAACAGGAAGAATACAGATTGAATTACCAGGAGTAGACAACCCTGAACGTGTAAGGAAACTTTTACAGGGTGTAGCTAAACTTGAATTTTGGGAAGTTGCTGAAGTTTCTGAGAATGAGGTGTTTCAAACACTTCAGGTTATTGATCAGTTTGCTGCATCTCAAAATATAATTGGAGGAGAAAATATTAATGATAATCCGCAAGACTCTCAAAGTGAAGATAGTGATTTGGAAGACTTATTCTCTGAAGATTCTGATGTTTCTGAATTAAATGAAAATCAAAATCCAGATTCATTATCACAAGAGCCTTCTAATAATTCGTCTCCCCTTCTTGGGAACTTAAGAACTGATTTTGGAGGATTATTTTATAATATTGAAGATACTCTACAGATCAATACCATTATTAAAAATGAAAATATAAGACAATTAATTCCTAATAATATTAAATTTTTATGGTCAGTGAAACCACTTACCAGTATCACTGATGCAAATGGTCAGGTTACGGATATTGATGGAGAGGTTATTGAGTTATTTGTGATAAGGACTTCTAGAGGAGGGAAGGCACCACTAACTGGTGAGGTTATTACAGATGCTAGACAGGATCTTGATCAAAGTGCTAGACCTTCTATTTCCATGCAAATGAATTCTAATGGTGCTAAAGAATGGAGAAGATTAACATCTCAGAATATAGGAAGGAGAGTAGCTATTGTTCTTGATGATTTTGTTTATTCGGCTCCATTTGTGCAAAATGAGATTCCAAACGGTAACTCTCAGATAACTGGTAACTTCACAATTGAAGAAGCGCAAGATTTGGCTAACATTTTAAAAGCCGGTACATTACCTGCCCCTACTACAATTGTTGAAGATGTTGTTATTGGTCCAACTCTAGGTAAAGTTGCACAATCTCAGGGAATAAGATCTATCGTATCAGGATTAATAATAGTTCTTGTCTTTATGATATTTTATTATTCTGGTGGTGGAATTGTAGCAAATTTTGCATTGTTTTTTAACATATTTTTTATCCTAGGTATTCTGGCTCAACTTTCTGCATCACTAACCCTTCCTGGAATTGCCGGTATAGTTCTAACCATCGGTATGTCGATAGATGCAAACGTTCTAATATTTGAGAGAATCAAGGAAGAAATTAGAAATGGAGCTAATTTAAAACAAGCCATATCAAATGGTTATAGTAAAGCTTACACATCAATTATTGATGCTAATTTTACAACCTTCTTAGTTGGATTAATTTTATATAATCTTGGTCAGGGACCGGTCAAAGGATTTGCAGTTACTTTAATAATTGGTATAATTTGTTCTTTCTTTTCTGCAGTTTTCATTACAAGAGTTATTGTCGAATACTTCAGCAGAAAAGGTGATAAAAGTTCATTAAGATTTTCTTTTCCTTTTTCTCAAAACTTTCTTTCAGCAATTAATTTAAATTTTTTAGGTAGAAGAAAATTTGCATACTATTTTTCTTCCACATTCATAGGCTTAGGGCTTATTTCCTTTATTTTATCTGGATTAACTCTTGGTGTAGATTTTAAGGGTGGAAGATCATATGTAGTTACTTTTAATTCACAACAAGATCCAACTCTTATTGAGACTGGTTTACAGGAATCATTTGAAAACCAAGGAGTTGAGGTGAAAACTTTCGGTTCAGACAATGTTTTAAAAATCACAACTTCATACCTGATTGACGATGATAGTGATGATGCAGACGTTATTGTAAAGGAATCTCTTGTTGGAGGTCTTTCAGGAATTACAAATTTAAAATTCAATGAAGACGATACTATGGTTGATGAAAATACATTTACTATATCAAGTTCATCAAAGGTAGGCGCAACAATTGCAGACGATATTCAAAATTCCTCTCTTTATTCAGGTGTACTTGCTTTGATTGCTATATTCCTTTATATCTTGATAAGATTTAGAAAGTGGCAATTTTCAACAGGTGCTGTTGTTGCGCTCTTCCACGATACTTTATTTGTTTTATCTGCATTTTCAATAGCTAATTTATTTGGTTTATCATACGAGGTTGACCAAGTATTTATAGCTGCTCTTTTAACAATTATTGGATATTCTATAAATGACACTGTCGTTGTTTTTGACAGGGTTAGAGAAAATTTAGGTATAAAGGCTGGGAGCGAAGTTATTCCCGTTGTAAATGAATCTATAAACAAAACTATTAGCAGAACACTTATTACATCATTAACAACTTTTGTTGTAGTATTAGTTTTATTCTTATTTGGTGGTCCTTCTCTTAGTGGTTTTTCATTTGCTTTACTGATTGGAATTATAGTAGGAACATATTCATCTATTTTTGTTGCTACACCTGTATTTGTTGATCTAATTAAAAGATAATTTCTGTTAGATTATATTTCTGATAAGAATTATTTAAGCAAGTAATAATTATGAAATTAAAAACATCCTATGTAATCTTTTTTTTTCTGATATTATTTAGTTCACCTTACTTTTCTTTTTCTAGTAAAAAAATCAAAGTCTATAAAACAGATTCGGACATAGTCCTTGATGGAGTTTTAGATGAAAAATTTTGGTTAGAATGTGAGTTAATAGATGATTTTTTTCAACAATTCCCTGATGACTCAATACAATCGAATTTAATAACTGAGGTTAGAATGGCATACACTGACCAAAGGATTTTTTTGTCAGGAATTATGTATGATTCAGTTCCAAAGAAATATTTGATTAACTCATTGAAGAGAGACTTTGGAGGTCCTGAAAATGAGTCTGTAACATTTACATTTGATACTTATAATGATCAAAAAAATGCATTTAATTTTGGCATAACACCTTACAATGTTCAAAGAGAAGTTCTCATTTCTGAGGGTGGTACAAGTACTTGGGGAGGTGGAGGAGGAAGTTCTACCGGTCTCAGTTGGTTTAACAGTTCTTGGAATACTAGGTGGGAATCATTTGTTAAAAAGTATGAAGACTTCTGGATTGTAGAGATTTCGATTCCATTTAAATCATTACGTTACAGGAAAGATAGTAGAATTTGGGGATTTAATGTGTGGAGAAATAATGTAGCAACTAACGAAAGATCAAATTGGACTACAATACCGAAAGGATATAATATGTATAACCTGTCATATGCAGGTAAAATTGAGTTTGACTCTCAGCTTCCCCTCTCAGGAAAAAATGTAGTTTTAATTCCATACATATCTGGAAGTGGATTTGATGATAAAATTGGACAAGAAGACAAAAAATTTAATCCAGATTTTGGCTTGGACCTCAAGGTTGGGTTAACATCATCTCTTAATTTAGATATAGCCATAAATCCAGATTTTTCTCAAGTAGAAGTTGATGAGCAGAGAACAAACTTGACTAGGTTTGAATTATTGTATCCTGAGAAAAGAGAATTCTTTATAGAAAACTCTGATCTTTTCTCTGATGTTGGAGATTATAGGAATAGACCTTTTTTTTCTAGAAGAATAGGAATAACCTACGACTCTACACAAGAGCAGTATATCCAAAACCCCATAATTTTTGGAGCTAAGCTAAGTGGAAAGATTGGAGAAAATTATAGAGTTGGCATACTAAATATGCAAACACAAAAATTATCATCTATAAATCAACAAGGAATAAACTATGGTATGGCTGTAGTTGAAAGAAGAATATTCTCAAATTCAAGAATATCCACTTTTTTAATAAATAAACAACCTTTAAATAATCAAAATTTTGTTCCTCAATCATTTAACAGAGTTGCAGGAATAGAGTTGAAGCTTTTAAGTGATAACACCAACTTTTCTTCTGATATCTACTATAATAAAAGTTTTGATGATCAGCAAACAAGTGACTCATACTCGTGGGGAGGAAATGCTGTTTATACTAACTCAAAAATAAGGGTCACAAATTATTTTAGTAAAGTCTCAGAAAACTATAATCCGGAAGTAGGTTTTATCAATAGAAAAAATGTTTTTTTTTATAGTCCCTCAGTTCGATATTTATTTTATCCAGATGTAGGTAAGGTCAATAATCATGGACCTGAAATAGATTATGAGTTTTATAATCATCCTCGTTATGGTGATACAGATAGAAAATTAGAGCTTCAATACTCAATAACTCTAAATAACTCCTCTAGATTCTCCTTTGATTATGAAAAAAGTTACACTTTCCTACTCGAAAAATTTGATCCAACAAGAACAGGAGTAGAGTATTTACCAGCTGAGACTGATTATGACTATTCTAGATACTCAGTAGACTACACTAGTAATAGACAGAAACCATTTTATTTTACTTTAAACTCAAAAGTTGGAGGATTTTTTAATGGAGACATATATTCATATGGTCTATCAATTAATTACCGTTTTGTTCCACACGTAAACATAGATTTTTCCTATAATAATAATAAGATTAAATTACCATACGCAAGTTCTGACTTAGCTTCCTACTCAACAAAGGTCGAAGTTAGCTTTAATACAAAATTATTTTTAACAACATTTTTTCAGTATAACAGTCAAATTGATAATATCAATTTAAACACAAGACTTCAGTGGAATTTCAAACCTTTATCAGATATTTATTTGGTTTACACTGATAATTATTTTGCCAAGGGTTCGGACCTTTTTAATTTAAAAAATAGATCTCTAGCATTAAAGTTTAATTACTGGATAAACTTATAGCTTAACAAATAAGCTCTTTTTTTTACTTAATAGAAAGTTTTTTTAACAAGTAACATCTAATTACGTAATTTGTTATGATGAACTTCAAAGTACCCATAGTATTAATATTCTCCTTTTTGTTTCTTACAACATACTCCAGATCGGAAAAAAGAAAAATTTTTGCAAAAAAAGTTTCAGAAGAAATAGTACTGGATGGTCAAATCACTGAGTCATTTTGGGATGAGGCACAAGTAAGTTCTGATTTTGTACAATACTCTCCACGTGACTCAATTTTAGCAGAGTTACAGTCTGAATTCAGAGTAGCTTATGATGATAAATACATCTACATAGCAGCAAAAATGGAAGACATATCTTCTAAGAAATTTATAGTAGGAGATTTAAAGAGAGACTTTAGAGGTGGATCAATCGATTATATGTCATTTACTTTTGATACATTTCAAGACGAAACTAATGGGTATATGTTTGGCCTTTCCCCATTCGGTGTGCAGAGAGAGGCACTATTATCTAATGGAGGTGAAGGTAGCTACAGTATGGGAGGAGGAGGTAGTGGAGGAATCAGTTGGTTCAACATCAACTGGAATACAAAATGGTTTTCTGAAGTAAAACTATATGAAGGATATTGGATTGCAGAATTTAAAATACCTTTCAACTCTATAAGGTATAAGGAAGGTTCAAAAGTATGGAATTTTAACTCATACAGGGGAAATAGTAAAATAAACGAAAATTCAGTCTGGACAATTATTCCTC